>OLLX01000040.1_pt1 | contig 44652 bp, 43 predicted proteins | sample 1604651 | NCBI WGS metagenome assembly OLLX01 (sample SAMEA104055725, study PRJEB20765) | soil metagenome | biome: Arctic tundra; feature: Polygonal ground; material: soil | place: USA | collected 2011-09 | depth 0-0.5 m
GACACACGGACCTGAACCGTGCGCGTCTGCCATTCCGCCACTCGCCCGAGTGGAGCGATCAGACTACAGCAGCCAGAGCTAGCCCCGACTAGCCACCGAGCGTGCTGGGTAGCATCACCATGGTGGGCACGTCGACCTTGTGCCGCCTCCAACCGCAACCGTGAGTGCGGATACCCGCGAAGGGAGGGCCTGTGGGAGTGCTCCAGAGCTTCGAGCGCAGGCTCGGAGGACTGGTCGAGGGCATCTTCGCGCGGGCTTTCAAATCGCAGGTGCAACCGGTCGAGGTAGCCGCAGCGCTACAACGCGAGCTCGACGCGAAGGCAGCAGTCGTCGCTCGGGATCGCACTTTGGTGCCCAACCACTTCGTCGTCGAACTCGGTGACCACGACCATGAGCGGCTCGCGCCTTATGCGGAGCCGTTGAGTTCCGAGCTGGCGGCCATGGTTCGCGAGCACGCCGACGAACAGCGTTACAGCTTCGTCGGGCCCGTGAGCGTCGAGCTGGCCCACGTCCCCAGCTTGGAGACCGGCGTTTTTCACGTCCGCAGTGACGTCGTCCCCGGCCAGCAGCCGGTAGCCGCACCGACGAAAGAACCCGCCGCGTCAACCGGCCGGATCGTCGTCCGCGAAGGAAATAAAGCGTCATATGAGGTGGAGTTACGGCAGGCCGTGACGGTCATCGGCCGCGGCGCTGGCGCTGACGTACGGTTGACCGATCCGGGGGTTTCTCGTCGGCACGCCGAGATCCGACTCACCGACACCGGTCCGATGCTGAATGATCTGCAATCGACCAACGGCACCAAGCTCAACGGGGTGTCGGTGACCGCGGCCGCATTGGCCGACGGCGACGAAGTCCGGCTCGGCGAAACCGTGCTCATCTATCACGGCCCTCGGAGCTGATTCGGCCTTGTCCGAGCTCTCGTTGTTCTTGCTGCGGGTGGGATTTCTTGCGCTGCTCTGGATCTTCGTCATCGTCGCGTTCGGCGTCATCCGCTCCGATCTAGCCGGCAATCCGCAGTCGCGGGTACCGCGACCTCAACCGAAGAAAGCTCCCAAGAAAGCACCGAGCTCACGCAAAGCCCCACGCAAACTGGTCGTGGTAGCTGGATCGCTCGCCGGCACCAGCATCAATCTCACCGAGACCCAGGTCACCATCGGCCGAGCCGATGATTGCACCCTGGTCGTGACCGACGATTACGCCTCGAACAAGCACGCCAGGCTGTTCCCGCGCGATGGTCAGTGGCTGGTCGAAGACCTCGGCTCGACGAATGGCACCTTCCTCGACCGGACGAAGGTCACCCAGCCGACAGCGGTCGCTACCGGAGTGCCAATCAGGGTCGGCAAGACCGTGCTGGAACTACGCCGATGACACTGCGGCTGCGCTACGCGGCGCGCTCCGATATCGGCCTGATCCGGTCGAACAATCAAGACGCCCTCTATGCCGGGCCTCGACTCGTCGCGGTAGCTGACGGCATGGGTGGCGCCGCTGCGGGCGATGTCGCCAGCGCCGTGACCATCGCCACCTTTGCGGCCTTGGACGACGACGAACCGCCGTCCGATCTGCTGGGTGTACTCGCGCAGACTGTCCGGCAGGCCAACGATCAGCTCAGTCAGATGATCGACGGCGACGACGCGCTCGCCGGTATGGGCACCACCTTGACTGCGCTGCTCTGGAGTGGTGGCCGGATCGGCCTAGCCCACATCGGCGATTCTCGCGCCTACCTACTGCGCGATGGCGAACTCACCCAGATCACCCACGATCAGACTCTCGTGCAACATTTAGTCGACGAAGGTCAGCTCGACGAGGCTGACATTCCGACGCACCCGCAGCGTTCGGTATTGCTTCGGGTACTCAACGGCGAGCCCCAAATGGAAGCCGATCTGTCGATTCGGGAAGCTCGCGAAGGCGACCGTTATTTATTGTGCAGCGACGGACTATCTGGCGTCGTTAGTAAGGAAACTCTTCGCGAGACGCTCGGCGTCGCCGAGCCGGCGGACGTCGTCGATGCGCTCGTCGATCTCGCCCTTCGCGGCGGTGGCCCCGACAACATCACCTGCGTCATCGCCGATGTGGTCGGCACCGATCGATCGGCCACCGCTGAGCCTGTGGTGGGTGGCTCGGTAGCCGACCACAACGAAGGACGTCATATCGATACGCACACTGCGGCCGGACGCGCCGCCGCCCTGCGTACCCACGTGCAACCGCCGACCCGATCCCGTGACGACGATCCCCGACGGCCGCGGCGACGTTGGCCAGGCCCGGCACTTGCGCTAGGCCTGTTAATTGTGGTCGCCGGCGCACTGCTCGGTGGCACCTGGTTGTACTCCCAGCACCAGTTCTACGTCGGCATCGACGGCACCCAGGTGGCTATCTATCAAGGCATCAACGGCAAGGTGCTCGGCGTCCGATTCTCCTCAGAAATCGAACGCACAGGGATATCGACCTCCGACTTATCCAGTTTCGAACGCGATAAAGTCGCCGACACCATCAGCGCGACCAGTAAGCGCAACGCCGAACATATTGTCGCGGGCCTGCTGCTGGCTCCGAATCCGTCGCCAGGCCCTACGTTAGGTCAAAACCAACCCTCGACGTCAGCTCCGGCCGCCACTACAACTACGCCGGTTTTGCCATGACGATAACCGCTAGCAGCCTGGTCGGTGCCATTAAGCCGCGGCGACCGCGCACTCGACGCGGCGTCGAACTCGCCATGGTGGTGTTCGCCGTCGTCATCGCGCTCGGTGCTTACGCGGACGTCGAACTAACGCGGACACACCGGGTGCCACCGACCATCGTGTGGTACGGCCTTGGTCTCGGCGGTTTGGTGTTACTCGCGCATATCGCGGTCCGAAAGTTCGCACCGTACGCCGATCCACTACTGCTGCCGTGCGCTGTCTTATTAAATGGCCTCGGCCTGGTGATGATTCACCGGCTCGATCTGGTCGCGCCTAAGGGAAATCGGTCGGATGCCAGCTTGCAGCTGGCGTGGAGCGCGATCGCGATCATTGGGTTCATCGCGATCCTGGTAGTAATTCGCGATCATCGCCGATTGCAGCGTTACACCTATACCTGGATGCTGCTCGGCCTGGTCTTATTGGTAATCCCCTCGATTTTGCCAGCCAGATTTAGCGAGGTCAACGGGGCCCGCAACTGGATCCGGTTTGCCGGTTTCTCCATCCAACCCGGCGAGTTTGCCAAGGTGTTGTTGGTGTTCTTCCTGGCCGGATTCCTGGTGGCCAAGCGTGACGCGCTCACACTGGCGAGCCGCCGAGTGCTCGGCATCGATCTGCCGCGCGGGCGCGATCTCGGGCCAGTGCTCTTGGCCTGGCTAATCAGCGTCGGCTTGTTGGTGCGCGGCAGTGACCTTGGTATGTCGATGTTGTTCTTCGGCTTCTTTATCATCATGCTCTACATCGCTACCGAGCGATTGTCCTGGCTACTCATCGGATTGCTGCTCTTCGTCGGCGGTACCTTCGCGGCGTACCACGCCTTCGCCCACGTACGCGAGCGGTTCCTGATCTGGTTGCACCCATTCAAATATGCTCAGGGCTCTAGCTACCAGCTGGTGCAAGGGCTCTACGGATTCGCCAACGGTGGCGTGCTCGGCACTGGCCTCGGCAACGGCCGGCCAGATCTGGTTCCTTTCGCCAAGAGCGACTTCATCGTCGCGGCAATCGGCGAAGAACTCGGCCTCACCGGCCTGATGGCGATCCTGCTGATCTACGTGGTTATCGTCGCCCGCGGCCTCCGCGCGTCGTTGTCGGTACGTGATTCGTTCGGCAAATTACTCGCCGCGGGGTTGTCGGTTTGCCTTGCGGTGCAGGTCTTTGTCGTCGTCGGCGGCGTTATGCGGGTTATCCCGTTGACCGGAATCACGACGCCTTTCCTGTCATATGGCGGATCCTCATTGGTGTCGAACTGGGCACTACTCGCCATCTTGTTGTGTATCTCCAATGCCGCGCGCCGGCCCGCGCCGCCGGCCAGTTCCGCGCCTATCCGGGTGGACGACGCACTCACTCAGGTGGTCAAACCATGATCGCCGGAGGTGCTTTGTGAACAAGCCCATCCGCCGGGTAGCCGCCGCGTGCCTACTACTGTTCGTCGTCCTGCTCGTGAACGCTAACGGCCTGCAATTCGCGCAGGCAAAGAATCTGCGCAATAAGCCCGGCAACTCACGAACCCTGCTGCAGCAGTACGACCAAAAACGTGGCGACATCGTCTTGCCGACCGGCGTCACCATCGCCTCGTCAGTACCTGTCAACGACAGCCTGAAATATCTGCGCACCTACGCGAATGGTCCGCTCTACGCTCCAGCCACTGGTTTCTACTCGATTATTTATGGCGCCACCTCGATCGAACAGCAAGAGAACTCGATCCTGGCTGGCACCGACGACCGATTAATCGTCCGGCAGTTCTCCAACCTCATCACTGGCCGCACACCCCAGGGCGGCAGTGTGGTGCTGACAATCGATCCGGTTCTGCAGCAGGCGGCGTATACGGCGATGGCCGGCCGCAAGGGCGCGGTAGTGGCCGTCGACCCAAGCACCGGCGCGATCCTGGCGCTGGTCAGCACGCCCTCGTTCGACCCGTCGTTGCTGTCGTCGCACAATAGCGACTCGATCACCGCGAACTGGCAGAAGTTACTTGCCGACCCGAATAATCCGATGCTCGACAGAGCACTGAACCAGACCTACCCACCGGGCTCGACTTTCAAGTTGGTCACCACCGCTGCCGCATTGTCGAGCGGCAAGTACACCCCGCAGACCACGATCCCGGCACCGGCCACACTGCCTTATCCCGATTCCAAAGATGCCTTGAAGAACTTCCAGGGCGAGAATTGCGGTGGCACTCAGATCACCCTGATTCAAGCACTGACCGTCTCGTGCAATACCGCTTTCGGCGGTCTCGGCGAAACCATCGGTCAAGGCGCCCTCCATAGGCAAGCAGACGCCTTTGGGTTCGACTCGCAGTTCTCCGTCCCCATGGAGTCTGCCCAAAGTGTCTTCCCCACCAATCTCAATGCGGCTCAGACCATCCAGTCAGCGATTGGCCAGTACAACGTCAGGACGACTCCGCTTCAAATGGCGATGGTCGCGGCAACAATCGCGAACGGCGGCATTTTAATGAAGCCCTATCTCGTCAAAGAGCTTGTCGCCCCTAATCTCGCCGTCATTGACCAAACTAAGCCGACCCAGATCCGCCAGGCCATCTCTCCTGAAGTGGCTACCGAGCTCACCCAGATGATGGAGAGCGTCGTCAACAACGGCACCGGCACGCCGGCCAAGATTCCCGGCGTCGACGTCGCCGGCAAGACGGGCACGGCCGAGAATGCTCCCGGCCAACCACCGCATGCCTGGTTCGTGTCGTTCGCGCCAGCCAGCCAGCCCAAGGTCGCCGTCGCGGTCATCGTCGAGAACGGTGGCGGTGTCAACGACGCGACCGGCGGCCTGGTGGCGGCGCCGATTGCCAAAGCCGTGATGCAGGCCGCATTGAAGGAGCAGCCATGACCTGGCCACCCCGACCTGAACCAACGATGACCGCCGGTACCGTGAACACCCGCACGAGCAACGGTAAAGGCCCAGCATGAGCACCGGTAGAGGCACTAACGAATGGAAGGGTCTTCACCATGACTGAGCCGCGCCGGCTCGGCGATCGCTACGAGCTGGGCGGAGTGCTCGGCTACGGCGGGATGGCCGAAGTACACCGGGGCCGTGACGTCAGGCTCGGCCGCGACGTCGCCATCAAGACCCTGCGTATCGATCTCGCCCGAGACTCGTCGTTCTTGAACCGTTTCCGACGCGAAGCGCAGTCGGCGGCCTCGCTCAACCATCCGTCGATCGTCGCCGTCTACGACACCGGCGAAGACATGGTCGGCGGTGTGCCGGTGCCCTACATCGTGATGGAGTACGTCGAGGGCCGCACTTTGCGTGAAGTGCTGTCGACCGACCAACGACTGCTGCCGGCCCGCGCACTCGAAATCACCGCCGCTATTCTCGCCGGCCTCGATTACAGCCACCGCAACGGGATCATTCACCGCGATATCAAGCCCGGCAATGTGATGTTGACCCCAGCCGGTGAAGTAAAAGTGATGGACTTCGGCATCGCCCGAGCTATCGCCCAAAGTGGCGCGACGATGACCCAGACCTCCGCGATTATCGGCACCGCGCAATACCTCTCTCCAGAGCAGGCCCGCGGCGGCCAAGCAGATCGACGCAGTGACGTCTATTCGACCGGCTGTCTGCTTTACGAATTGCTCACTGGCACACCACCTTTTACCGGCGATTCCGCAGTTTCGGTTGCGTATCAGCATGTGCGCGAAGACCCGATACCGCCGTCGCAAATCAATCCCGATATCGGTCCGAATGCCGATGCGATCGTGCTCAAGGCGATGGCCAAGAACCCAGCCAACCGCTACCAGAGTGCGGCCGAAATGCGCGATGACATCGAAAGGGCGCTGCGCGGCGCGCCAATCGAAGCCACCCCGATACTCACCGACCCGACCACGCACATCCCACGGATCGACGATCGCGATGACACTGTGGCTCGCCCCCAGCCAACGGGCCGACGCGGGCTCGTCTACACCATGATCGCGGTTATCAGCGTGGCAGTAATAATCGGCCTGGTCGTACTGGTGAAGTCCGTCATCGCCAATCAACACGGCCCGGCCTCTGGCGTGGTTCCTAAAGTCGTCGGCATGACCCAAGCCAACGCGACGACGGCGCTGACAAACGCGGGGTTCACAGCCGTGCCGGTGACCGACTCCAGCACCCAGCCCAAAGACATCGTCTTGAGCCAGAACCCACCGGCGAATAGCCCACTGGTGAAGGGCACCAACGTCACGATCACTGTGTCGTCGGGACCTGACACCGTGAGCGTGCCGAACCTGGCCGGCATGACCTTGGCAGACGCGCGCAATGACCTGACGACCAACGGCAAGTTAAAGCTCGGTACCCAAACCCAGCAAAACTCGCTGCTAGCAGCCGGGACCATCATCAGTCAGACGCCAGCTGCCGGCCAGTCCGCGAAGTCGGGTAGCACTGTCGATGTGGTGGTAGCCAGCGGAAATGGCACTGTTCCCGACGTCCGGAACCTTCCCCTTAGCCAAGCCGAGAGTGCCTTGACGTCGGCCGGGTTCCTCTTCATTCAGGCCAACCAGCCGAACGGCTCCTACGCCCCCGGCATTGTCATCAACCAGAGCCCCGGCCACGACACCACGCTGAAAATTGGCCAAACCGTCACGCTCTATGTCGCGACGACTCCGCTAAATAGCTCGCCAGCATCGAGCCCGGCGTCGTCGCCATCCGGCTCAGCGAGCGGTCCTCCGCAATCGCCACCGGCGTCCGGAACTACCCCAACGACAACTCCGACACCCTGACCTCACCCCGGTCGACCTCGCCTGAGGCAGGGCGCTAGATCGGCGCGCTGAACGCGGCGGCGCGCCTCGGCGCGTCGACATCACCACAGCGGACCAACCAGTTCGCCAGCATCAGATGACCGCCTTGGGTCAACACAGATTCGGGGTGAAACTGCACACCCTCGACGTCCAGCTCGCGGTGTCGCATCGCCATCACCACACCTGAGTCGGTGCGCCCGGTGACCTCGATCGTCGCCGGCAATGAGGCCTCTTCAACCGCGAGCGAGTGGTAGCGAGTCGCTGTGAACGGATCTGGTAGGCCGGCCAGCACGCCCTGACCAGTGTGTCGGACCTGGCTGGTTTTGCCGTGCAGGAGCTCCGGCGCGCGGCTCACGACACCGCCATAAGCGACCGCGATGGCTTGATGGCCCAGACAGACGCCAAAGATCGGACGTCGTCCACCGATCTCACCAATAAGTTCAACGCAAATGCCGGCCTGCTCAGGTCGGCCAGGACCGGGGCTCAGCAGAACCCCGTCGAACTCGAGAGCGTCACTGGCAACGAGCTGATCGTTGCGCCGGACGTCGCATTGCGCGCCCAGCTGCCCGAGGTATTGCACGAGATTGAACACGAAGCTGTCGTAGTTGTCGACAACGAGAATGCGCACAGGCCTGATCCTTGCAGATCGCCGGCACCGACTCCGTCGATATTCCAACTAACCCCCTGGTAGTACCGATCCGGCAGCGCTTCCTGACGGCGACGGCGCCAGCTGGCTGACCGACGGCGAATCGATGTTGACGTCGTTCCATGGCAGTCTGGGTTCGACCCAGGGGAACAGTACGAAAAACAGCAACGCCAGCACACCGATCAGCAGCACCAGGCTCTCGGCCAGCTTCGCCGAGATAGTGCCGGGCAACGATCGCCAGATCCAGCCGTACATCTCAGCCTCCCTGCAGGGCCGGCGGTAAACCAGTTGACTTCGGGGTAACCGCTGTCAGCTGTCCGTCGATCACTAACCGATGGGACGCCGAGTACTTCGGTGTGCAGGTCGTCAGGGTGATCAGCGCCTTCGTCGGCTTTTCGCCCCGCTCGTCAGGCACCGGCAACAGCACACCCACTTCGTCCGGCAATACCGTGCGCGTACCGGTCACCCGGTAGGTGTACCAGCTGTCTTTGGTCTCGATGACGATCGCGTCACCATCGGACAACTCACCGAGCGCGTTGAACGGCGCGAGGTAGGTCGTGCGGTGACCAGAGATCACCAGGTTGCCGATCTGGCCCGGCAGCGCGCTACCTGAATAGTGGCCCGGCCCCTTCTTCAGGTCGTCGGTCGTAGTGCCTTCGACAATCGCGTAGGAGTACGAAGCACTGATACGCGGGATCCGGATGATGCCGATGGCGTCACCTGGCACTGGCTCGTCGATGTTGCTCCCAGGTGAGGGCCCCGGAGCCCCGGACGGCGAAGACGCGGCCGAACTTCCCGATGCCGATGGCCCAGGTTTAATCGGCGACGGCTCCCACAAATGATGCAACTGGCCGTTCAAGGTGCGTTGAGCATGTTCGGTATAGAGACCGGTGAACCACAACTCGTAGCCAATGAACAAGAACACGATCACACCGAGAGTGATCAGCAACTCGCCAAGAACCCGAATGCCGGTCCGCAGCCGATCCGACGTCATCGTGAACGTGAACGGCGGCTTCTTGACCTCAGCGGCATGGCTCACGTGCCCGCTCCTGACGATGGCGCCGCAGGCAAAGCCCGCGCGTGCTGCAGGGTCACCGCGCCGGTGTAAGCCGGCATGGCGACCTGCCCCTGCGCCTTCACGACATATCCCAACTTGTAGGCATCGACGTACTGCTTGTAAATGATGACATCGGGAGCGGAATCGAGGGCAGCTCGTAGCCGAACAGGATCACCAATGGCCGTCACCACGTACGGCGGCGAGTACACCACGCCTTGGAGCAACAGCGTGTTGCCGACACACCGGACAGCGCTCGTCGAGATGACCCGTTGCCCCTGCAAGGTCATGGCTTCGGCACCGCCGGCCCACATCGCGTTGACCACCGCTTGCACATCTTGCTGGTGGACCACCAGATAGTCCGGCGGCACCGATCCCTGTTCCTTACCGGGCAGCGGCGGCGCGTCGTTCAGGCTGACCGATACCGCTGGGCCCACCACCGGCACCAAGCCGGCCAAGCCGGCAACCGCTTGCGCCCGCGCGCGCACCCCAGCGACTCGACTGTCACTCTTGGCCGCCGCCGATGTCGCCGTCTGCACCTTGCGTTCGAGGCTGGCCAGCTCTTTGCTTTGCCCGACCACCGTCTGCTGCTCGCTGGTGACGAGGCTGGACAGGTCGTCGCGGCCGGTCACCCGCAGGTCGATGCCATGCGAGGTGTGCGCGGACGCCGCGAACAGCACACCGGCGAGGACGAACGCCGCCGGCACGGCATAACGCCAACCCTTGGAGCTGGCTGCCCCGGTGGGGCTCATCGGCCTGCCTTCCCTACCGCGCGGGGCCCATTGGCGAGCCCCGAAGTGTGTGTTGCCTCCGTCACGTTACGTCTACAGTCAGCCAAGAGCTACGCTACCGATCAGCCTCGCTGCGTGTGGCACGTCGTCACAGGTAGCTGGCCCCCGTCAATAGTCGATCCGTAACGATCGATCCGTGCCCTGGCCGCCATCGGCGTCCTCGCTCTCCGGAGGGCTTGTCGTGCCTAAGTCCCGCGTGCGTAAGACCGAGGTCTACACACCGCCGCCCAAGCGCTCAGCGCGCAAGCAGGTCAGCCCGCCGTGGCTCGCCCCCACGATGGTCACCTTGATGGTGCTCGGTGTCATCTGGTTGGTCATCGGGTACATCACGAACTACGCCTTCCCCGGTATGAGTGCGATGGGTGGCCAAGGTGGCAACCTCCTTGAAGGGTTCGCGCTGCTGGTGATCGGCCTCGGCATCTCCACCCAGTGGCGCTAACTACACAGCTGTAGTTCCTCCACAGCGGTTGTCCACATTGGGGACAACCGCTGTTGGATGCACCTGCACACGACAATCTCAGTGCGTCAGCGAATGGGTGCGCACCAGCACCACTGCCACAATGATCACCAGCAACACGACTGACGACGCAACCTGAATAACGGTTCGCCGAGATCGCGGCGCGTACGCCCACGCGGCGCCGAGAGCCGCGCCTCCTACGAGACCACCGATGTGGCCTTGCCAGCTGATGCTCGGAATGCTGAACGACAGCACCAGATTCAGCACGATCGTGATGGCGATCGGCTGGATGTTCAACCGCTGATGCCGGCCGATCACGAACAGCGCGCCGAAAAGGCCGAAGATCGCGCCCGACGCACCGAGCACTGCCTCGTTGCCAGGTGTGAGCACGTAAGCAGCGGCTGAGCCGGCCAGACCGGCAAGGAGATACAGCACCAGGAATCGCAGCCGGCCAAGGCGCGCCTCCAAAGGAGGACCGACGACGTATAGCGCCCACATGTTGAACAAAATGTGCAAGAAGAATGTGCCACCAGCGGACGGCGGCTCGTGCAGGAACATCGAGGTGAGCAGCCGATAGTACTGACCGTCCGCGACGCCAAAGAGGTGCTGTACCGCACCGAATGGCGCGTCGTTGGCGTACCCGACCTGCTCGAATTTGTTGACGAACGACGCCGACGCGACCTCAAAGAGATACGCGATGACGTTCAGGCCGATCAACGCGTAGGTGACCGCCGAGGTATTAGCGACTACCCGACCGCCGAACGTGGTCCGGGTAACCCGCTGAGCGTTAGGGCTAGCCCGTACGCAATCAGGGCACTGAAAACCGACCGGCGCCTGCACCATGCAGTCAGGACAAATCGGCCGACCGCATCGTGCGCAGCTGATCCAGGTCTCGCGGCCTTGATGGCGGTAACACTGGGGCGCCGGAGCATCTGAAGACGGGGCGCCTGAGGACGGCGCACCCGGCGCCGGAACACCGGGGATCGGCAGACCTGGCTCATCTGGCGGATGGGCCGGCCAGCCGGCGTCCCCGGTGTTCATGCGACTGTGCTCATGCTGCTGTGCTCATGTTCTATGCCGCGCGAGTCTCGACAGTGACGGATGTGATCGTGACGTCAGTGCGCGGCTTGTCTTGGGAGGCCGTCGGTGTCGTCGCGATCGCATCGACGACGTCGGTGCCGTTGGTGACCTCGCCGAAGATGGTGTGCTTGCGGTTCAGATGCGGGGTCTTGCCTACCGTGATGAAGAACTGCGAGCCATTGGTGTTCGGCCCGGCGTTGGCCATTGCCAGCAGGTAGGGGCGGCTGAACGTGAGGTCGGGGTGCGGCTCGTCCGCGAAGTTGTAACCCGGGCCACCGCGACCATTACCCAGCGGGTCGCCGCCCTGAATCATGAAACCCGGGATCACCCGGTGGAAGATCGTTCCGTCGTACAGCTTGGCGTTGGTCTTCTCACCCGACTTCGGGTCCTTCCATTCTCTTTCGCCCTGGGCAAGTTCGACGAAGTTTTTCACCGTCTTCGGCGCATGGTCGGGGAAAAGACGCACCTCGATGTCGCCCAGGCTGGTGTGCAATATCGCGAATGTCTCGTCGGCCACCGGTACTCAGATCCTTACGCTCGGACGTCGCGCTAACGCACGGCGTGCTCGGGTCGGGTTGCGATTGGCCATCTTTCCACGTCGTGAGCGGTAACGCGGGAACCACGCTCCCGACGGTTACCGACTGGGCAGCGGTTACCAGGTGGCGAAAGCGGGCAAGACCTAACCAGGTTCGGCCGCTGCGCAGACTGTTCTTTGGCCGCTCCACAAGCAGCCCGTCCAACAAGCAGCCCGGCACCGACGGAGGTTCACATGACTGTTTCTCACGACACGATCCCCGCCCAGGTCAGCAATGGCATCACGACGGCTCGGCGCGTCATCGAAACCAAAGTCGTGCCTTACGCCGTGCCGACCAGCCAAAAGGCGGCCAAGCAGGTCAAACAGGTTGTGCACGACAAGATCGCGCCGATGGCCTCAGCTGCCGTTGACAACGCGATGGTCGTCTCCCAACCGGCCCGGCGTGAGGCGCTGCGTCGGAGCAAGCTCGCGGCATCCGCGCTTCGCGGCGACGATTCGGGAATCGCTGTTCGCGCTAAGCGCCGCTGGCCGGTCGCGATTTTGTTCTTGCTGCTCGGCGGTACCGCCGGCGCTATCGCTACCTGGTTCTCTCAAGCGGGAAAGCCCATCCAACTCAGCTCCAACCCACTACCGACCGACCGGCTGGGTGCCGATGGGCTGGGTAGCGTCGATCTCACCGACGAAACCCCCGCGCCGCACTCGGTATAGATATATTCAGGGCGCTGTCTCATCCATTGGCAACAATGTGAACTGGCCGCCGCTCAGCGGCCGCAGAGCCCGAAAATGACGCTTATCGAAAGTCAACAAGCGTCGCGTGCGATACCGGCTGGCCGCTACGACGATGCTGAGATCCGCGAGTCCGACGTCGAGGTCTTCATATCGGCGTTCGAGATCAACAACCACGCCATGATCGTCGGCATCCAAGCTAACCACGGTAAATCTCCCAGCTGCAAGATCGTCGAGGAAGGCCAGTCGAGCTACTCGCCCGAGTCGACGCCCTAAAAGGTAATCGACTTCTGCGGTCACCGGAGCTGGGATAACCAGCTCCCCAGGCTCGTCTCGCAGAATCGCGTGAACATGTGAATACATCGGATCGCGCCGATCGGCTACGGCGACAAGTGGCGCCGTATCAAGCACCAGAGTCACGAACCAAAGCCTTCAAGCAATTCATCGTCCGTCAGATCAGCGACTGATCCACCCGGACCTTCGGCTATCCCCGCAAGTGAAAACACCCGGTCACCCAACTGCTCCGGCTCGTACTTTTTGATGGCACGCCTGATCACCTCGGCCTGGGAAATTCCCTCCCGCTTGGTCAAAGCAGCGAGCCGAGCAAGTTCCTCAGCTGACAGGTAGACACTCGTCTTGTGCACCTATGTAGGGTAGCACGTAGGGCATATATATACGGCTCGGTTTATTGGATGCTCATGGCCGCGCGACGCCGTAACGCAAACCGTCCATGAGTAGGCCGATCAAGCGGTAGGCCTGGGCTTTCCAATCCCCGACGTCGCTCATCATGCAGATGCCACCTAAGGCGCGCAGCAAGTCGGCGCCGTCGACATCAGCCCGGATCGTTCCCGCAGCCGTGGCGGTTTCGAGCAACGAACCGATGGCCGACCGGATTCGGTCGTGGACGTAAGCAAACAGCTCGTTGTGTTCATCGCCCTGCAGCTTCAGTGTCGCCGCCAGGCCGCGTTTGGTGGCCACATAATCGACGAAGCGTCGCATCCACAGATCGAGCGCGACCTCAGGAGTGTTCTCGGCAAGGAGTACGGACACCGCGTCACACAGATCTTCGACGCCGCGACGGTAGGCCGCCTCGACGAGCGCGTCGCGTGACGGGAAGTGCCGGTAGAGCGTGCCGATGCCGACGCCGGCACCGCGAGCAATGTCTTCGAGTGAGGCGTCAACGCCGCGCGCACCAAAAGCAGCCGCAGCACTCTTCAGCAGCGCGTCGTGATTGCGCTGCGCGTCTGCCCGGCGAGCGCCACCCGCGACTTCGCCGGCCACGCCACCAGACGTCACCACTTCAGATGTCACCATTTCGGAAGCAACGGCTTCGGACGCCACGACGTCAGCCGCTACATCGGACATCGAACACCTCCCGGTCGAATTAGACTTGCAAAGCGGAGGCTGCCTCCGTATTGTGTTTCGGAGGCGCCCTCCGTTTCATTCATCATCCACCCTGGAGACCCTTCATGCCAATGGACTCCCTCCGCGACCCCATCGTGCTTTCCAAGGCGCGATCGCGTCACGCGACGACGGCCCTCGTCGTCATCCTCGTCTGCCAGCTGATGGTCGTGCTCGACGCGACGATCGTGAACATCGCCCTGCCCAAGATCCAGACTGCTCTAGGCTTCAGTCACACCGACCTGTCTTGGGTTCTCAATGCCTACACCCTCGCGTTCGGCGGCCTGCTGCTGCTCGGCGCGCGCTCAGGTGACCTATTCGGACGTCGACGGGTGTTCCTCGCCGGCATCGCTCTCTTCACCGCAGCGTCGGTCGCCGCCGGCCTTACCGATTCGGCCGGCGTGCTGTTGACCGCACGCGCGCTGCAAGGAATCGGTGGGGCCTTCGCGTCGCCGTCCGCACTTGCTCTGCTGATGTTGAACTTCAAAGCCGGCGAAGAACGCAACCGCGCCCTCGCGCTCTACACTGCGGTCTCCATAGGCGGCAGCGCGATCGGTCTGGTAGCCGGCGGCATGCTGGTCGAGTGGGTTTCCTGGCGTTGGGTCTTCTTCGTTAACCTGCCGATCGGCATTGCGCTCCTCGTCGTCGCCCGTCGCACTCTGACCGAGACCGACCGACAAGTCGGCCACATCGACGTGCCGGGCGCACTGACCTCGACTCTCGGCATGACCGCGTTAGTGCTCGGCTTCGTCCAGACCGCGTCAGACGGTTGGCACGCGCCATCCGCTCTGGGCGCCTTCGCACTCGGTATCGTCCTGCTCGGTCTTTTCGCCTTCGTCGAGACGCGCGCCAAAACGCCTATCACGCCGTTGCGATTATTCGCCGACCGCGACCGCACGTTCTCTTATCTCGCGCGACTCATGCTGATCGGCGGCATGTTCGGCATGTTCTTCTTCCTGACTCAATTCTTGCAAGAGGTATTGCACTACAGCGCGCTTACTACTGGTCTCGCGTTTCTGCCGCTGTCAGTGGCACTCTTCACCGCGTCACAATTAAGTGCCCGCGTACTCATGCGGCGCGTCGGCGCGAAGCGGCTCATGGTAATCGGCATAAGCCTGTCGACGATTGGCGTGCTTCTCCTTAGTCGCATTTCGGAGTCGAGTGGTTATGCCGAAGTATTCGGTTCGCTATTGCTCTTCGGTATCGGTAACGGGCTGGCATTCGTGCCGCTCACCGCGGCATCGTTAGCTGGCGTCGAACCCGCTGATGCCGGTGCGGCGTCCGGTCTGGTGAACGTCATGCAGCAGGTGGGTGGATCACTCGGTCTGGCCATCCTTGTCACCGCATTCGGGACGGCGTCTCGCAGCGCTGCTCATCACCCCGTCGCGGGCGTAAATCCTACCGTGCACGCGTTCGTTTTTGGCTCTGATCGGGCATTCCTCGTCGCCGCCGCATTGCTCGCGTTGGCGGTCGTGCTGGTCGCGAGTATGCGAAGCCCGTCACCGGCTCCGACGCTGGAAGATAACGAGGTGCTCGAGTTCGATATGGAGCCACTCACCATCGGCTAACTATCGGTGAGCTAGTAACGCTCGTGGATGCGAGCGTTACTAGCTCAGAACTCATACAACCGTTCGGCCTAAATTCGCTGCCAGTGGTATCGGATGTCCGGAGCGCCTTCTTCGTTGTCACCGTCGGTCATGGCCTCCGCAATGAAGCCGTGCCGTTCATAGAAACGCCTCGCGCCCGCGTTCGACTGGAACGTCCATAGGTCTAAACGGGTGCGCTCTCGTTTTGCAAGCTCCACCAGCTGGGAACCGAGCCCTCGACTGTTCCACGCCGGGTGAACGTAAAGCTGCTCGATCCACTCCTGGCCAAGCACCATAAGCGCCACGAGGTGGCCGGACGCCTCCGTAACCCAGACATCATCCTGGGACGGGAAGACCACGTGTTGAAACCAGGCCCTCACCTCGTCGTCACTGTGGACGGGCGGAGGGATCTGTGGGATCGAGGCCCGACGAGAAAGAAGCCAGAGATCGGCGACCGCAAGAGCCTCATCGAGACGGGCTCGTCGTGGTTGCAGGCCGGCTACGTCTCCGCCGTTGCTCATGTCGCGAATAATCGCAGAACTCTGGCCCTACCGTAAGGACGGTTCCGCACAATGACACCTTGTGGAGACGAGGGGAATCGAACCCCTAACCCCTGCCTTGCAAAGGCAGTGCTCTGCCAATTGAGCTACGTCCCCTGACCAGCCCTTGGCTGGGTAACGCTAGTTGGTCACCGAATCGAGGCCGCTGGTGGCTTCGATCCACAGGTCTTCTTCGGCCCGCGCTGCCTGCGTTCGACGGTAGAAGACGTAACCGCCGCTGGCAATCAACAGGAGAAGCAGAGTCTTCTTCATGTGGCTACCTGGCTTCGTGTGATCGGGTCTCGTGCTGGCTTGATCGTGCTGTGCTTCTCAGTGCGACGTACGGAGTGGGCCTGGGAGGACTTGAACCTCCGGCCTCATCCTTATCAGGGATGCGCTCTAACCAGCTGAGCTACAGGCCCCCGGACGCGTGTGCCTTGCGAGGGTATCTCAAGCATTCCCGCCGGCCCAAAGTGGATCATGGGTCGGTGAGGGTTACCTCGATGCCGCCGACCAAGTCGGAGACCAGGTTGTAGATCGCGGCAGCGAGTGTGCCCAGAGCTGTGAGCAGGACGACGTTCACCGCGCCGACTAACGCGGTGATGCCGATGACCCGGCCAGCAGTCAGCGGATTACGCAGCAGCGGGCTCGACGTCGTCGGTGAAACCTCGTTCGCCAGGTCGTTGATCTGGCTCCAGACACCCATCTTGCCGAGCACCGCGTAGATGATGGCAGCCGCGACGACCAGCACGATGAGCATCACCAGCGACACGATGAAGCTGATCTTCATCACTGTCCAGGGATCGATGTGCTTGACGACCAGCCTGGCCCTCCTCGGGCCACCGGGTCTGGACACCTCAGTCTGCGCGGCCGGACGTCGCCGCGTCTCGTACGTGATGTTTTCGGCCCGATGAGATGCCGGCGCCGTGGTGGCCGTCACCGGCGTTACGCGACGCCGACCACCGGCGTTGGAATCGCTCACGTGTCTGCCTGGTCGGGACCGTCGGACTGGTCGGGATCATCGTCAGACGGCTCAGGACCGCCTGCCTGGTCGGAGCCGGCGGAGTCGCCGTCCGCCGACCCGGCGACTGGCTGGCCCTCGACCAGCTCGTCCGTAGGCTCCGTGCCCTGCTCTTCGTCCCCAGACTCGTCAGATTCTTCGTCGTCGGAACTTTCCACGTTGCGGCTCACGCCGACGACCGCGTCGCCGTCGCCCAAGTTGATCAGCCGAACACCCATGGTGGCCCGCGACGTCGGACGCACTTCGTCAGACCGGGTGCGGATGACACCGCCGCCGCTGGTAATCGCGAAGACCTCGTCGCCGACGTCCACGATGAGCGCGCCAACCAGGCCACCGCGGTCATCGGTCAGTTTGGCCGTCAGCACACCTTGACCACCACGGCCCTGAACGGGGTACTCGTCGATCGGCGTGCGCTTGGCGAAGCCACCATCTGTCGCGGTAAAGACGAAGGCATCAGGTCGGGTGACCATCATCGCCAACAGATTGTCGCCGACTTTGAATCGCATGCCGATGACGCCACTGGTAGCTCGGCCCATCGGACGCAACGCGTCATCACCCGCGGTGAAGCGGATCGCCTGACCCTTGGTACTGACCAAGAGGAGGTCGTCTTCGGCGGAGACGAGTAGCGCGGAGATAACCGCGTCGTCCTCGCGCAGGTTGATCGCGATGACGCCGCCACTGCGGTTGGAGTCGAACTCCGTCAGCGCGGTCTTCTTCACCAGCCCTTCGCGGGTGGCCAACACCAAATAGGGCGCGACGTTGTAATCACGCAGCGCAAGTACCTGGGCGATGTTCTCGTCCGGCTGGAAAGCCAGCAGGTTCGCCACGTGTTGGCCGCGCGCGGTGCGCGCTGTCTCCGGAAGCTCGTAAGCCTTCGTCCGATAAACCCGGCCCTTGTCGGTAAAGAACAGCAACCAATGGTGGGTCGTGGTCACGAAAAAGTGCTCGACGACGTCGTCTTGGCGAAGTTGGGCGCCCTGCACACCCTTGCCGCCACGACGCTGGGAGCGGTAGAGGTCGGTCTTGGTGTATTTCGCGTAACCACCGCGAGTAATAGTGACAACGACTTCTTCTTCGGCAATCAGGTCTTCATCACGCATGTCGCCCTCGGCCGCGACAATGCGAGTTCGCCGTTCGTCACCGAACTTCTCGACGATCGCCGCGAGCTCTTCGCTGATGATTTCCCGTTGGCGTGACTCGCTGGCCAAAATCGCGTTCAGTTCGGCGATGGTCGTCTCGATCGTGGCAAGCTCATCGAGCAATCGCTGACTCTCGAGGGCCGCCAACCGGCGCAACTGCATATCAAGAATCGCGGTGGCTTGGATCTCGTCGATCTCGAGGAGATCAATCAACCCGGTTCGCGCGTCGTTTGCGCTTGGTGAGTTCCGGATCAAGGCAATCACCGCGTCAAGCTGGTCGAGCGCCTTCGCTAAACCTCGCAAGATGTGCGCGCGCTCTTCGGCTTCGCGCAACCGGAACTTGGTACGCCGCTGAATAACCTCAATCTGATGAACCACGTAATAGCGCACGAACTCATCGAGCCGCAACGTGCGCGGGATGCCGTCGACCAGTGCGAGCATGTTCGCGCCGAAGGTGTCTTGCAGCTGGGTGTGCTTGTAAAGGTTGTTCAGCACTACCTTGGCCACAGCATCGCGCTTGAGTACGACGACCAACCGCTGACCAAGACGCTCGTTACCCTCATCGCGGACGTCGGCAATGCCGGCGACTCGACCGTCTTTGACCAGGTCGGCGATCTTCAGCGCGAGATTATCGGGGTTGACCTGATAAGGCAGCTCGGTGACAACCAGGCAAGTGCGGTTGTTGATTTCTTCGATCTCGACGACTGCCCGCATGATGATCGAGCCGCGGCCGGTGCGGTAGGCGTCGTTGATGCCCTGCCGGCCGACGATGAGCCCGCGGGTTGGAAAGTCGGGGCCCTTGACTCGCTCAAGCAGCGCATCGAGCAATTCTTCAGGGGTAGCAGTCGGATTCTGCAGAAACCACTGAACTCCCGAGCCGATTTCGCGCAGGTTGTGCGGCGGAATGTTGGTCGCCATGCCGACGGCAATGCCCGCCGAACCGTTAACGAGCAGGTTCGGGAATCTGCTCGGCAATACCACCGGTTCGCGCGCTCGACCGTCGTAGTTTGGGACGAAATCGACGGTGTCCTCGTTGATATCCGCCATCATTTCCATGGCGAGTGGCGCGAGGCGGCATTCGGTATAACGCATAGCGGCGGCCGGGTCATTACCGGGCGATCCAAAGTTCCCGTTTCCGTCAACCAGCGGGTAACGCAGCGACCACGACTGGGCGAGACGAACCACGGTGTCGTAAATCGCGCTGTCGCCGTGCGGGTGATACTGCCCCATCACGTCGCCGACGATCCGAGAGCATTTCGAATATCCGCGCTCAGGCCGATAGCCGCCGTCGAACATGGCGAAAAGCACCCGTCGGTGAACAGGCTTCAAGCCATCACGGACGTCGGGAAGTGCGCGGCCGACGATAACGCTCATCGCGTAGTCGAGGTAGGACCGCTGCATCTCGACCTGAATATCGACAGGTTCGGTGCGATCGGTCGGCGGCGTGGGCGGGGCCTCGGTCACCAGGTTCCCTTCAGGACGTTCGTGAACAACGCAGACAGAAAAGGCTGGTAGAGCTGAACTTCACGCGTTAGATGTCGAGGAAACGAACGTCTTTCGCGTTGCGCTGAATGAATGACCGGCGCTGCTCGACGTCTTCACCCATCAAAACCGAGAAGAGATCGTCAGCCGCCGCAGCGTCATCGAGTGTCACCTGGAGGAGAACTCTTCGGTCGGGATCCATCGTGGTATCCCACAGTTCTTTGGCCGGCATTTCGCCGAGGCCCTTGAACCGCTGAATACCGTCTTCTTTCGGCATCCGTTTGTTGGCTTCTTGGCCAATCCGCAGGAAGCCGTCACGCTCACGGTCGGAGAACGCGTACTGCACGGGCTCCTTGCCGCCCCACTTGAGCTTGTACAGCGGCGGTTGCGCGAGATAAACGTGACCTGCCTCGATCAACGGGCGCATAAAACGGAAGAGCAGGGTAAGAAGCAACGTGCGAATGTGCTGGCCGTCGACGTCGGCGTCAGCCATCAGAATCAGCTTGTGATAACGCAGTTTCGCGATATCGAACTCATCATGCACGCCGGTGCCGAGGGCCGAGATCAGTGCCTGCACCTCGTTGTTTTGTAGCACCCGGTCAATGCGAGCCTTTTCAACGTTGATGATTTTGCCCCGGATCGGCAAAATCGCCTGGAACCGAGAATCGCGGCCACCCTTCGCCGAGCCACCGGCGCTGTCACCCTCGACGATATAAAGCTCGCATTTGCTTGGGTCAGTCCATTGGCAGTCGGCGAGCTTGCCCGGCAGACCACCTGATTCCAGCAAGCCTTTCCGGTTTCGGGCCAAATCGCGCGCCTTACGAGCTGCCATTCGAGCACTCGCTGCCGCACTTGATTTGCGGACGATATCGCGGCCCTCAGCCGGATTCTTCTCGAACCACTCGCGTAACTTGTCGTTGCATACCTTCTGCACGAACGACTTTGCCTCGGTATTGCCGAGCTTGGTCTTGGTCTGACCCTCGAACTGCGGTTCGCCGAGTTTCAGCGACACGATCGCGGTCAAACCTTCGCGGACGTCGTCACCGGTAAGTCGGTCTTCCTTTTTCTTGATGAGATTCCAGTGCTCGCCGAAGTCGTTGACCAGTGTGGTCAACGACGCCCGGAATCCCTCTTCATGGGTGCCGCCTTCGATCGTGTTGATCGTGTTAGCGAATGTATAGACCGATTCGTTAAAACTGTTGTTCCATTGCATAGCGATTTCGAGAGAGAGCTTGCGCTCGGTATCTTCGACTTCGAACGCAATAATCGAGGGGTGCGCGGTGCCTTTCGTGGAGTTTAGGTGCTTCACGAAGTCAGAGATTCCGCCGTCGTAGTGGTAAACGACGTGCCGGACGCCGGCTTGGGAATCGGTAACCCCGGGAGCGCCAGATGCGGGAACGCCAGGCGCGACTCCCGCCTCGGCGTCCTGATCAGGAGTGGCTTCACTGACCGCGCCGTCACCCAAGACCTTGGTAACGTCTGGCTCCGTCACTCGGTCGGCCCGCAAATCACGCAGCGACAGAGTCAGCCCACGATTGAGGAACGCCATTTCGCGAAAGCGGCTCGACAGCGTCTCAAAGACGTAGTCGGTGGTTTCGAAAATCGTGTCGTCGGCCCAGAACGTCACCGTGGTGCCGGTGCGTTCGGTGGTCTCGCCACGCTCAAGCGCACCCACTGGGTCGCCCCGGTGAAACGTCTGCCGCCAGACGTACCCGTCACGATGTACTTCGACCTCGACTGTGCTCGACAGCGCGTTGACCACGGAAACACCGACGCCGTGCAGGCCACCGGAAACGGTGTATCCGCTGCCGCCGAACTTTCCGCCGGCGTGCAAAACCGTGAGCACAACGGTGACCGCCGGTAGGCCTTCGCTCTCGACGATGTCGGTCGGAATACCTCGGCCGTTGTCGATCACTCGAACGCCGCCGTCGGCAAGGATCGTGACGTCGATCGTGTCGCAGTAACCAGCCAACGCTTCATCGACGGAGTTATCGACCACCTCATAGACCAAGTGGTGCAGGCCGCGCTCACCGGTCGAGCCGATGTACATCCCTGGGCGTTTACGAACCGCCTCGAGGCCTTCGAGGACGGTGATAGATGTGGCGTCGTATGTCACGTGGCTGAATGCCTCCTGCCGAATCTTCTGGTGCGGCAGGAACCAGGCTCTCGAAGCTCTGGACGCGCCCTGGGCCGATAGTGATCAGAAACCTGTCACCAGTATACCGACTATCCGCGCCAGAAGGCCCTTTAGTCAGGCCTGTGGATCGCCTAGAGCCACTAGTGGGGATAGGTATGACCCCCGTACGCACAGATGGGTCGAAAGTCGATCCCGGCTCACTCAGCCGTAGGTATCGCGCGGCCCTTGACCGCGAACTCGCAACGGCCCGCGCCGCCAGTCTGGTCGAGTCGGCCCCCGCACTTCGATACGAGTAACGACGCCTTTGCCGATCACTGCCTCCATCCGCCGGTGGATAGAGGGCAGCAGCAGGCGTATCTGGGTAGCCCAGGCCGTGGATTCCGCCACTAACGAGAGCACCCCGTCGTCGAACTTGTCTGGCTTGCAGTGCCCGGCAAGGTCGTCGCCAGCGATTTCGTCCCACCGTTCGATGACCCCGACCGCTGCGGTCGGAGCGTCCCAGCCACGCTCGACCAACAGCCTCGCCAAGGTCTCACCCAACGGTTCCGGATCACCCGGAGCACGCCGTTTTGCCGCACTCGCGCCACCACGGCGTCGAGTCGGGCCGAGTCGAGCTACTGATCCTCGGGCGCGGGCTTCTTCGCGAGCCCGGGTTAACGCGGAACGCGCCAAGTCGATGCCCGACAGTGGCCGGACCGGCGCCTCATCTTCGGGCGAAGCGTCTATCGATATGTCAGCTGAGTCGAACTCGTCGTCATCGGACACGAATGACTTCACCGCCCATTACATCGACCCGGCCACCGACGAGTTCCGTTGGCACATCGGCTGCTACCGCGGCCGTAATCAGCACCTGTTCGGCGCGCCCAGCGATCTCGGCCAACCGCTCGCGCCTATCCGCGTCTAGCTCGGCGAACACATCGTCGAGGATCAACACCGGCTCTCCGCCGTCCGCGCACAATAGGTCATAGGACGCGAGCCGCAGCGCCAGCGCGAGCGACCAGGACTCACCATGGCTGGCATAGCCCCGAGCCTGCAAGTCGTTCAGCTTCAATAACAACTCGTCGCGGTGTGGTCCGACCAGGGTGATACCTCGATCGAGTTCATCTGACCGAGCCGCCGACAACGCTTCCTGCACGATCGCGGCGAGGACGGCAACATCTGGCGCGGTCAATGCCTGTGGGCCAAGCGCCGTCACGTATTCCAGACCCACCGGCGTCGAACCGTGGGCCATGGCGGCGTACGCCTTGTCGACCAGAGGCCGAAGTTGTTCGACGAGATCGAGCCTGGCCGCGATCAACTCAGCGCCGACCCGAGACAGATGCGAATCCCAGACATCGAGAGTCCGGAGATCGGCTCCGCCGGTTCGTCTGGCTAATCCAGCGGTCTTCAGCAGCGCATTGCGTTGCTTCAACACCCGGTCATAGTCAGCCCGGACGCCGGCTAGTCGTGGTGTACGAGCGACCAGAAGTTCATCGAGAAAACGTCGACGTTCGGATGGATCACCTTTAACCAGCGCCAAATCTTCCGGCGCGAACAACACCGTCCGAAGTAATCCCAAGATTTCTCTCGGTTTGGCGACCGGCGCCTTGTTGACCCTGGCTCGACTGCGACCACCTGGAGTGATCTCTACTTCGACCAACGCCGAACGCTTGTCGCGAACGATCGAACCACGTACCACCGCCCGCTGCGCGCCCGATTTCACTAGCGGCGCATCGGCCGCTACCCGGTGGCTACCTAACGTCGCGAGATATCCGACAGCCTCGATCAGGTTGGTCTTACCTTGACCATTGGGCCCGACGAACACGATGACACCGGGGTCGAGCATGAGCTCAAGCGCCGCGTATGACCGAAAGTCGGTCAGCGACAAGTGCGCGAGATACACGATGCACTCAAGCCTTTACTCAGCCACTCTTCTTAGTTGTCGCTGGTTGCTGTTGGTTGTCACGCGTCGCGCGACGTGGTCTTTAGTGTTCTAGCTAGTCTGGTCACCGGCCGCGCCCTCTGCCAGAATCGCGTGCCCACCGAACTGATTGCGTAGCGACGCGACTACCTTCATCGCCGGCGAATCTTCTTGCCGTGAAGAGAATCGAGCAAAGAGCGACGCGGTAATGACTGGCATCGGAACCGCGTGGTCGATGGCCGCCTCAATCGTCCAACGCCCCTCGCCGGAATCTTCAGCCCAACCACGCACTTTGTCGAGCTTGGGATCAGCCGACAGCGCAGAATCTAGTAAATCGAGTAGCCAGGAACGAATGACAGTTCCTTCGCGCCAGCTCTTGAAAATTTCCGGAACGTCGCTGGTGAGTTCGGTAGCCGCAAGCAGCTCATAACCCTCGGCGTAGGCCTGCATCATGCCGTACTCGATGCCGTTGTGAACCATCTTGGCGAAGTGACCAGCACCGACAGCACCTGCGTGCACGTATCCAAATTCGCCGGGCGGCTTGAGTGCGTCGAATGCCGGCTGAACCAGCGCGACGTGCTCGTCGGCACCTCCGACCATCAGGGCGTAGCCGTTCTTCAAGCCCCAAACACCGCCAGAAACACCGGCATCGACGAAGCCAATGCCTTTCGTGGCCAGTTTGTCGGCGTGGACCTTGTCATCGGTGTACTTGGAGTTTCCGCCATCGATGACGACGTCACCAGATTCGAGAAGTTCACCGAGTGCCTCGACGGTCTCCCGAGTGGCCTCACCCGCCGGCACCATCACCCAGACTTTCCGCGGCGCGGACAGTTGACCCACCAGATCGGCAAGATCTTTCGCGTCGCTGATCTTGGCGTTGCGGTCATAGCCGACGACCGTGTGGCCGGCGTTGCGCAGTCGCTCGCGCATGTTGCCGCCCATCTTGCCGAGGCCGATGAGACCGATCTGGAACGCTGCGTCGCTACTCATGTCTCTCCCAGGGCGGGTTTGGGAACTCGATTCGAAACCTATGCCTCTCTCAGCCTGACAACCGCACCGGCATCAACAAGTACCGGTAGTCGTCGCCGTCAGGGGAGTCGGTCGCTGCCTGCTTGCCACTCCGTAGTACCGCAGGCTTAGTCGGCGCGGTGAAGTCGAAGGTGGTCGTCTCGGCGGCTACCGCGCTCAGACCATCGAGTAGGTAGGTCGGGTTGAAAGCGATCGAGAAATCCTCCTCGGTACTTTCGCCTCGATTCTCGAATCTGGCATCGACCGACTCTGAGGCTTGCGCGTCTTCACCCGTCCCCGCTTCGAGCACGACATGGTCGCTACTGAAAGTCAGACGGACCGGGGTATTGCGGGGAGCCACCAGCGAAACCCGCTTGACGGCTTCGGTGAAGCCAGCGGTTTCTACATACGCGTTTGCCGAAGAATCGGCTGGCAGCAACGAGCGGTACTTGATGTATTCACCATCGAGGAGCCGGGTCGTGGTTCGACGTTCGCCGGCAGCTCCAGTGGTGCTTCGGCCGGTGAAGCCGATCAAACCTTGGCCGGCTGATCCGGTCGACAGTGAAACCAAGACCTCGGCTCCACCGGTTAACGCCTTCGCAGTTTCAGCCAACGTACGAGCCGGTACCAACGCGGCGGCTGACAATCCGGCACTTTCAGGCTTCCAGCGAAGTTCCCGGACGGCGAGGCGATAGCGATCCGTCGCCGCGAGGGTTACGTGATCACCCTCGATTTCAACCCGGACGCCGGTAAGCACCGGCAGCGTGTCGTCACGACCAGCGGCCACCGCGACTTGGGCGACCGCCGCCGCGAACACGTCTGCCTCGATGGTGCCAGCGGTTGTCGGCATGTCTGGCAACGACGGGTAATCGTCAACAGGCAGCGTCGGGAGCGTAAAACGAGCGCTACCACAGGCCAGCACAACACGTGAGCCTTCGACGGTGAAGTCGATCGGATGGGCCGGCAAACTACGACCAATCTCGGCTAGCAGTCGCCCAGATACCAGCACCTTGCCTGCTTCGCCCACGCTGACATCAACCGAGGCGTTGGCGGAAACTTCGTAATCGAAGCTCGACAACGAAAGCCGGTCACTGCCGGCATCGATCTCAAGCAACAACCCAGCCAGCACTGGCACCGGCGGCCTTGGTGGGAGGCTGCGCGCAGCCCAGGCAACCGCCTCGGCGAACACATCGCGTTCAACCCGGAACTTCACACTGCACCGACCTTCCAGCAATGACTCAAGTTTGTGGCCATCTTCTCCGACGTACTTCACAAGTTCACCCTGTGTGAAGGAGAGTCCAGCGCTTACTGTTTTTGGTTATCTAGATCTTTACTGACTTCTACGTCGTCTTCAGTGCGGTGGATACTGGGGACAACGTAGCTTTGCGCTGGTCAGAGCGTCTTTTTGACCGCACAGCAGCTGTGTACAGATGACAGATAACAGTGGACTGCCTGGGGAGTACGCGTCCATGGCCAGATCGTCCACACACCTGTTCCCCAACCGTTACCGGCGTTGCGCACGACACACGGTGACTTTTCCACAAAGTTATCCCCAGGCTGTGCACACAACGTAGCTGAGGACGAACTACACGGAAGCACTCAAAACATCCCATAGCTATCACTTGGCCTGGGACTTGATGCGGTTGGTCAACTCGGTGACCTGGTTGTAAATCGAACGTCGCTCGGCCATCAACCCACGAATTTTTCGGTCGGCATGCATCACTGTGGTGTGATCGCGACCACCGAAATGCTGGCCGATCTTCGGTAGCGATAGGTCGGTCAGTTCGCGACACAGGTACATAGCTACTTGGCGAGCGGTCACCAAGACGCGACTGCGCGAGGAGCCGCAGAGGTCTTCTAATGAGATGCCGAAATAGCTGCCGGTAGCCCCCATGATGGTGGCCGCGGTGATTTCGGGGCCTTCACTATCGGGGATCAGATCTTTGAGCACGACTTCGGCGAGCGACAAATCAACCGGCTGCCGGTTCAAGCTGGCAAACGCGGTAACCCTGATGAGAGCGCCTTCGAGTTCGCGGATGTTACTCGCGATTTTGCTGGCGATATATTCCATTACTTCGTTCGGTACGTTCAGCCGTTCTTGGGCCGCCTTCTTTCGAAGGATCGCGATCCTGGTCTCGAGCTCCGGGGGTTGGACGTCGGTCAACAAACCCCACTCGAACCTGTTACGTAGCCGATCTTCCAGCGTGACTAGTTGCTTCGGCGGCCGATCACTGGAGATCACGATTTGCTTGTTCGCGTTGTGCAACGTGTTGAACGTGTGGAAGAACTCTTCTTGGGTTTGCTCTTTATTCTCCAAGAACTGAATGTCGTCGACGAGTAGGACATCGACGTCCCGATAGCGACGCCGAAACCCTTCAGCTTTTCCGTCCCGAATCGAGTTAATGAAGTCATTGGTGAATTCTTCTGAACTCACATAACGCACCCGGGCACCGTGGAACAATCCCATCGCGTAGTGCCCGATGGCATGGAGTAGATGAGTTTTTCCGAGCCCAGATTCGCCGTAGATGAACAACGGGTTATAGGCCTTTGCCGGTGCTTCGGCCACAGCCACCGCGGCGGCGTGAGCGAAGCGGTTACTGGCTCCGATCACGAACGTTTCGAAGGTGTACTTCGGGTTTAGTCGAGCCGGTTCAACTTCGCGGCGTCCGCCTGGCTCCCGGCCGGTACCTGGATGTGACCTGGTCGGTGCTTCGGGAGCGCGCGCTATTGAGTTGGTGTCGTCTTGGCCACGATCGGTGGCCGAAATACCGTTATTCGTATCGCTGTCTTCGATATGCGGGGTGTCCGCTGGTGGTTGCACGGTCACCGCGACTCGGACATCGCGGCCGATCTCAGCGGTGAGCGCCGCGGTGAGCGCTGGCCTCAATCGACTCTCTAGGACATCTTTGGCGAAGTCGTGCGGCGCGGCCAAAACGACAGTGTCTTCCACCAAGGCCAATGGCCGGGTAAGTGAGACCCAGGCCTGAAACTGCGGGGTGAGGAGTCCCTGCGCCGCGAGTCGTTCGAGGGTACGGGACCAGACGGCGGCTAAATCGGTTTGATCGCCCTGAATGCCGTTCACCGACGAAATATCAGTCGAAATCGGGTTGGCCATCGAGCTGTTTACCGAATCAGCTGCCGGACCAGTAATTGAGTCTGTTATCAGGCCAGTAGCCAGGTCGGGCTCATGAGGGGACGACATGCTTCACCCCTCCAACCCTCTTGGGTATTCCGTGTATTGAGCGACCATTGTTACTGTCAAATTCCCGTCGGAATCGGCCTATTAGCACCAATTCATCCGGGTAGGTACCCTATTCATCCACACCGTCGTCCACAACCTGTGCACGCCGCATCACACCGCCATCATCCCTGTCTCTCCCGTTGAAGCTAGCGACGGGAGTCTGGTTCGGTGATCGACGTGAACACTCCCTCGGCCGCTGGACGCTAACAGCGCGGGACCCCGCGCTTCAAGGGGTTCTCCACAGGCCCATGATGTCAAGGGCAGGATTTGTCCTCGAAGACCGACCCCGTTTGACCGCTCCGACCCCCGGACCGTACCGTAGGAAGTTCTTCTGACCTGTCCGAAGCCCTGATCGAGCTGGACGATTCCGCGTCATTCGACATCCGCGTCATTCGATGTCGACATCGAGGTGGAGCAGTCTGGTTTGTTCGGCTCTCCGGGCACCCGCTGGTGAGCTTCCCGCTTGCCGGACGCGACCGTTCCTTGGAGCCCTCGAGTGAGTAAGCGCACCTTTCAGCCGAACAACCGCCGCCGCGCGAAGACGCATGGCTTCCGGCTGCGCATGCGCACTCGCGCAGGGCGCGCCATCCTCGCCGGGCGTCGCCAGAAAGGCCGTCAGGCGCTGTCCGCCTGACGCCTCGGAACGCGATCCGTCCCGTGTTGCCGGCTACGTCCAGGTTGCGGCGGCGGCCTGAGTTCACCGCCGTCGTGCGTCATGGTCGTCGCGGTGCTCGGCCGTCGTTGGTTGTCCACGCCGACCTCGATGCTGACAGAGAAGCGCTAGGTGCTCGGGTTGGGTTTGTCGTCAGCCGCGCTGTTGGTGACGCGGTCACCCGCAACCGGGTGCGCCGTAGGCTCCGTCACCTGATGGCGACACGACTCGAACCGTTGCCTACCCAAGCTCGGCTTGTGATCAGAGTGCTACCGGCAGCTGCTTCTGTTCATCGATCAGTGCTGGCCAGTGATCTCGACGCCGCTCTTGAGCGTGCGCTGCGACCAAGGCGGCCCGCGCAATGACGCGACGTCGGCTATCACGCCACCCGATCGCGTTGGTTCTCCTCGGTGTGATCTCGGCCTATCGCAGATGTGTGAGCCCATTTCTTGGCGCGCATTGCCGATTTACGCCGACGTGCAGTGCCTACGCGGCGGTCGCTATTCGCGAACACGGCACTATTCGTGGTGGCTGGCTCACTGTGAAACGAATCGGCCGTTGTCATCCGTGGCACCCCGGAGGAGTTGATCTCGTCCCGGCTCGGTCCGTTGGCCCGGCCTGTGCCGTCATCACCTGCGGCACTACTACTCGCGGTGTCACCACAGACGCTGCCACTCGCGACTGCACCGCGCACGATATTTCCGCACGCGCCGCTTACATGCCGAGTCCGCTGGGCTACCTACCGGCGACCACCCTCATCCTCGGAGTTCCTCGGTGCTGAACTGGCTGTACGACATTGTCACCAAGGTGGTACTCGCGCTACACGCCGCGATTGCACCCGTTTTCGGCACGAACTCCGGCACAACCTGGGGTCTTTCAGTCTTCGTCTTGACGATTTTGGTGCGGGTCGTTCTCTTCCCGCTTTTCGTTAAGCAGATCAAATCGCAGCGGAGCATGGCCGAACTCGCGCCGAAGGTCAAAGAGCTTCAGGCCAAGTACAAGGGCGACAAAGAGCGGATGAATACGGAGGTCATGGCTCTCTATCGAGAACATGGCGCCAATCCGATCATGGGGTGCTTGCCGCTGCTCTTGCAGATGCCGATCTTTTACGCGCTTTTCCACGTGCTGCGCTACATCTCCGAACACGGCGGCAAGAACTCGCTGAAGTTCAAGCCGCAGTACGGCTGGACAGCTACCGAGTTGCACAGCGCGGGTCACGCGAAGGTCTTCGGCGTACCTCTTGCTTTGGGCTTCAAGACGGCGTCCAAGGCGGCGCTCTTTGGCGCGAACGTTTCTACGGTGCGCATCGTGACGGTGGTAGCCATCGTGGTGATGGCCACTACGACGTTCCTGACGCAGCGGCAGCTGATGGCACGCAACGCGAGCAGCGGGACGGCGATGGCCTCCCAGCAGAAGATGATGCTCTACGTTCTCCCTCCGCTCTTCGCGCTGTTCGGTCTCAACTTCCAGGCCGGCGTGTTGATCTACTGGGTGACCTCCAACGTGTGGTCCCTCGGCCAGCAACACTTCGTGATCAAGGCGATGCCGATCGTCGCGGCGGCGGCGGGTGGGTCAACCGGCGGTGCTGGCAATAGCCGCGCGGGCGGTGGTAGCAGTGGCAGCAAGCTAGCCGTGTCGAACGGTTCCAAGGGCGGCAATGCCAAGGGCGACAGTGCCAAATCCAAGAGCAATGTGGGTGATGGCCCTCCACCGAGCACAGTGGTGATCCGCCGCCAACAGCCGACACGTCCACCCCGGAGTAAGCGCGACGGACGTCGTCCGGAACGACCTGGTAGCCCACGATGACCGTGCACCAACGCTGATTTTGCCCTCCCTGTCCTTTCTGCCCGAGCTATTTGATGGCTCGACATATGTCTGCGCAACGCAGTCGACGCCCTGAAGGAGAACGTTCGTGAACCCGAGCATCGACCAGCCGGACGACGCGGCCTTGCCTGACGATGCCGCTATTTCAGGCGGTGCCACCCGCGCGGGAACCGTGTTGCTGGACAGCGACGACGTTGAGCCGGCCACCTCCACGGGTGAGGAGGCAGGCGATCAGACCGAGGATGCGGGAGATGAGGAGCGGCCTAGCCGCGCCGACCTGCTGGAGCGCGAAGGCGAAGTCGCCGCTGACTACCTCGAAGGTCTCCTCGACATTGTTGATGCCGACGGTGACATCGACATGGACGTCGAAGGGCAGCGCGCTGTCGTCTCGATCATCGGTGAGCGGTTGCGTCACTTAGTCGGGCCGAAGGGTGTCGTGCTTGACGCACTGCAGGAGCTGACCAGGCTGGCTGTTGCTCGCGAGACGGGCGTACGGAGTCGGCTGATGCTCGACGTCGCCGGTCATCGGGCCCAGCTTCGCCTCGAACTCACCGAAGTCGGCAGTAACGCCGCCCAGCGAGTGATCGCCGAGGGTGTGCCGGTCAAGTTGGCACCGATGAGTGCGTTCGAACGCAAAGTCGTGCACGACGCGATTGCGGCCGCGGGCTTGCGAAGTGAGTCCGAAGGCGTGGATCCGCAACGCTTCGTTGTTGTTCTCCCATCGGGCTGGCCACGGAATGCCGGTGAAACCGCTGCTGTCGACGATGATGCGGCTAGCGCCGACGCTGACGTAGCCAACGCTGGCCACGAAGAGATTTGACGGAGACCGCGATCGCTTCGATGGCGAGTCGACACGGTGACGATATTGCGGTTCCACCGGAGGCGGAGTTCGTCTTCGCGGATCGATTGCCGCTCGCTACGTCCTATGCGAACTGGCTCTCTGGCGCGGCGATCGAACGAGGGCTGATCGGGCCACGAGAAGCCGATCGGCTCTGGAGCCGGCATCTACTCAATTGCGCCGCGTTGACCGCGCTGATTCCGGCCGGCAGTCGAATGGTTGACATCGGCTCGGGCGCGGGACTGCCTGGATTGGTGATTGCCATCGCACGGCCAGACGTCGAAGTAATCTGCGTGGACTCAATGCTTCGCCGCATCGCGTTCCTCGAAGAGGTCATCGGTGATTTGGGCCTGACGAATGTGCAAATCCGTCGAGCGAGGGCCGAGGATCTTGGCAAGCGCGGCGTCATCGGCGGGGTCATCAAGGCCGATGTGGTCACGGCTCGCGCGGTTGGCTCGGTGGAACGACTAGCTCAGTGGGCCGGTCCGTTGTTAACGCGACAAGGCGCATTGTTGGCACTAAAGGGCTCGGCTGTCACCGAAGAGCTATCTGCGGCCTGGCCGATATTGCGCCGCATCGGTTTTGGTGGGCCGGCTGAACTCTTCGAAGTCGATGTCGCACCAGCCGGTGACATGTCCGTGGAAATAGCAGCGGACATGCCGGCCCAGGGCGTGCCAGCCCACGATGACGCGCCGACCGCGAGCACTGCCGGCCGGTTCACGGTCATGCGAACGGCGCGCTGGCTAGCCGATTCAATAGGCCCAGTTTCAGTGCAGGAACAGGACGGTGCAATGGAACCGCCGACTGTCGACGCGGGAACCACGCAATCCGCGTCAACGCCGACCGCGACGGTGCTGAGAATACTTCGCTCGCCACTCAGTAACTCGGCCACGGAGTAAGAAGCTGAGGCAAGACGACCAAAGACCGAACTCAGAAATGCCCTAGGCTGGCAGGCCTCAAGACGTGGCGGCTCAAAACCCGGCAGTTCAAGACAGGGTTCCCCACCCAAGACCCATTTCATTAGCGTGTATCGAGGAGAGGACGGCGCGTGCACAACTCGACCGACCTCAGTCAAGACGCTGCTGTTTCACGTGAAACCGAGCCGCTACCTTCAGATGAAACCCCGATTGCTACCGAAACCGAGACCGTACTGCGGGTTCTCAGTGGTACTGGGGCGAGATTGCCTCGACCACCCCAACGACGAGTTTTGGCGGTTGCGAACCAGAAAGGTGGCGTCGGTAAGACGACAACGACCGTCAATATCGCGGCCGCTCTCGCGTTGAATGGCCTTCGCGTGCTGGTGATCGACCTGGACCCACAGGGGAATGCGTCGACTGCTCTCGGAATCGACCACCACTCGGATATCCCGTCCATCTACGACGTCCTGATCGAAGGCGCGGCTATTGCTGATGTAGCCAGACCAGTGGAGGACATCCCCGGTTTGATGTGCGTTCCGGCGACGATCGATCTCGCCGGCGCTGAAATCGAGTTGGTGTCAGTCGTTGCTCGCGAATCACGGCTGGACCGTGCTCTGCGCGACTATGACAAGGATCTCGACTACGTTCTCATCGACTGTCCGCCGTCGCTTGGGCTCCTGACGGTCAATGCGTTGGTCGCCGCCAAGGAAGTGCTGATCCCGATTCAGTGCGAGTACTACGCGCTAGAAGGCCTCGAACAGCTGCTGCGAAATATCGATCTCGTCAAGGCGCATCTGAATCGCGAACTTCACGTGTCGACGATTTTGCTCACGATGTACGACGCGCGGACGAGATTAGCTTCCCAAGTTGCTGACGATGTACGCGAGCATTTCGTTGATACGGTGCTGCGCTCGGTGATCCCTCGCAGTGTTCGAGTCTCTGAGGCGCCAAGTTATGGGCAGACGGTCATGACTTACGATCCAACCTCGCCTGGTGCGCTTTGCTACCTCGATGCCGCGCGCGAAATCGCTGAACGCGGTGCCGCTCGGTTGTCCGACGATCCAGCGTTACAGACGAGTGGCAGCAGCGACCAAGGGGAGCAGCGATGACTACACGTCGTGGCGGTCTAGGTAGAGGTCTCGGTGCGTTGATTCCGGGCGCAGGCGCGAGCGCGGGTGCGTCGCTTGCCCCGTCGCGCCCGGAAATGGGCCCACTTGGCCAGCGCGTTGAGGTTGACGACTCGGACGCCAGCACCGGAGACGTCCGAGTTATCGACGCCCGTACCAGCGGCGAAGGGTTAGACACTTCTCGTCAGGACGTCGAGCAGAGCAGTCCGATGGGTGCTCGCTTCGCTGAGATCGCGGTCGGCTCGATCCGGCCGAACGCTAAGCAGCCACGGCAGATTTTCGATGACGAGGCCCTGGCAGAACTCGCTCACTCGCTGAAAGAAGTCGGATTCCTGCAGCCCGTCGTCGTCCGGCAAATCGGTGACGAGCAGGAGTACGAACTGGTCATGGGTGAACGCCGTTGGCGGGCCGCGCAGCTGGCCGGCTTCGACATGATTCCCGCGATCGTGCGAGAAACCGACGACGATGTCATGTTGCGCGACGCGTTGTTAGAGAATCTGCATCGCGAGCAGCTAAATCCACTCGAAGAGGGCGCGGCCTACGCCCAACTGCTGACTGAATTCGGGGTTACCCACGAACAACTCGCGCAACGCATCGGGCGCTCTCGTTCCCAGGTCAGCAACACGATGCGCTTGCTGAATCTGCCGCCGTCAGTACAGCGTCGAGTGGCAGCCGGAGTGCTATCCGCTGGTCACGCTCGCGCATTGTTGGCGTTGGAAAGCGCTGACGCTCAAGACCGACTCGCGCAGCGGATTGTGGCCGAAGGCCTCTCGGTGCGGTCAGTGGAAGAGATCGTCGCGGTGGGCGGTCGCGATCTGGATCCGCCGCGCACTCCAAGGCCCGCTCGCCGACGAGCTCCCGCGCTTGAAGATCTGGCTTCGCGGCTTTCTGATCACTTCGAGACGCGGGTGCGCGTTGAGTTGGGCCGGTCACGCGGCAAGATTACGATCGACTTCGCGTCGGTAGACGATCTGGACAGAATCATTGCCTCCATGGCGCCCGTCGTGACCGAACACACCACGGCGCCAACCGCCTCATAGCGCGGTAGCGACTAAAGCGGAGATCCTGGCTCGGAGCGGCCACGATTGGCGGCGTGTTGCAGCAGATCGCGGCATAACAAGCCGAGGTCGAGGCCGGCGGCGGTAGCTGCCATCGGTAACAAGCTGGTCGCGGTCATTCCGGGTGCCACGTTGGTTTCGAGATAGTGGACGTGGCCGGCAGCGTCGACGATGACGTCGGTGCGAGACAGATCACGAAGGCCAAGCGCGCGATGAGCCGCGACTGCCGTATCCGCCGCAGTTTGCGCGACGTCGGCCGACAACCGAGCCGGCACGTGATATTCGGTTGTTCCGGCGGTGTATCGCGCGGTGTAGTCGAAGATGCCGTTAAGCGCCTCGATCTCGACAGCGGGCAACGCGATCGGCCCGGTACCGTCGTCGATCACGCTGACGGCGAGTTCGACACCTGGCACGTATTGCTCCAAGAGCGCCACTGTGTCGTAGGAATAGCAGCCGACCATGGCTTGCGGCAGTTCGTCAGCGCTACGAACCACGGTGACACCAAGCGCCGAGCCACCCCGGGCCGGCTTGACGACCAGTGGAAGCCCGAGCCGGGCAACAACGCGTTCGAGCAGAGCCGCGCCGCCGAGATCGCGAAATGCCGAGTGCTGCAAGGCGACTGAAGCCGGTGTTACGATCCCGGCTCGACCGACGAGGGCTTTGGCCACCGGCTTATCGAAGGCAAGCCGAGCCGCAGAGCCGGTAGCGCCGACATAAGGAATTCCGCTGACATCGAGTGCGTCGCGGAGTGCGCCGTCCTCGCCCTCGATGCCATGGACGGCGAGAAAAACCGCAGATGGCGGATCTTGGAGAAGGCGCGGCAACAGCTGTGCGTCGACGTCAACTACCTCGACGTCGACGCCAAGTGCGCTCAGGGCATCGGCAACCCGGCGCCCTGATGACAGGGAGACTTCACGCTCATAGGACAGGCCGCCGGCCAGCACCAGAACGTGCCCGATGTCGCTCATGCTGGGCTTTGTGGAGCCGCGCCGCCAAAAGTCGCGACGGTGTCGGCTTCTTCGGCGAGCACCCCGGCAAGCCGGCGGACACCTTCACGGATTCGTTCGGGCTCGGGCAGGCTGTAGGAAAGCCGCAGATTGCGGCGTCCTTGACCGTCGGAGTAGAAGCCAACGCCCGGCACATAGGCGACTCGGCCCTGAATTGCGCGGGGCAACATGGCTTTCGCGTCGATACCTTCGGGAAGTGTCACCCACACATAGAACCCGCCGGCTGGCCTCGTCCACGACGAACCTGCCGGAAATGATGCCTGAAGTGCGTCCAGGCAGGTATCACGCCGGATGCGGTAGAGCTCTTGAAATACTTTGACCTGATCTTGCCAAGGGTGGTTGGCAAGAAATTCGGCGACGATGTACTGCGAGAGCGCGACCGGGCACAAAGTAGTTGCTTCGCTGGCCATGACCAGCTTCTCTTTGACACCTGGAGGAGCCAATACCCAGCCAACTCGGACGCCGGAGGCGAAGGTTTTGGAGAAAGATCCAAGGTAGATGATGCCGTCAGAGCTGCGCGCCCGCAGCGCCCGCAGCTGGATGCCGTCGAAGCCGAGCAACCCGTAGGGATTGTCTTCGAGAACGAGCAGACCAGCCTCGGCACAGATCGCCAGAATCTCATCCCGGCGCTCTTCAGCCAGGGTGATTCCGGCTGGATTATGGTAGTTCGGCACGGTATAGAGGAATTTCGCGTGACGGCCGGAACTGGCGACGTCCGCGATCGCGAGTCGAAGCGCTTCAGGCACTAGGCCGGCGTCGTCCATGGTGACGTGTACGACATCGGCCTGATATTGGGTGAAGGTGCCAAGTGCGCCGACATAGGACGGCGCCTCGGCGATCACTACATCGCCAGGATCGAGAAAGATTCGCGAAACGATATCGAGCGCCTGTTGGGAGCCGACCGTGACGATGACGTCGTCGGGCGAGGCGGTGATGCCTTCGAGTGCCATCACGCCGCAGATCAGTTCACGCAGTCGTGGATCGCCTTGCCCACCCATATATTGCAGAGCCTGCGCGCCATGGTCGCGGATCAATTTCGCGGTCATCTCAGCGAGTGTGTCCAGTGGCAGTGCGCTTACGCACGGCGAGCCGCCACCCATGCTGATGATCTCTGGCCGATTGGCTACCGCGAACAGGGCGCGAATCTCAGACGTCGTCATGCCACGCGTGCGCTCGGCGTACCGATCGACGTAGGGGTCGAGACGAGAACCTGCGGACATATCCACCATCAACGACCTCCTCAGTGTTTTCGGCCTGCTAGGGCGTTCGCGTAAACGCGGCGGCGCCAACCAGGTTACCGCCCGGCTCGGCTTCCACTGGATGAATATAGGGAAGCGCCGGTCTCCATCATTACGATGAAGCTAGCTACGTAGTCAGGTTGTTCCAACCCAGTCCCCTTTTCGGCGGGGTTCACGGAGGCGGCCGATGTCTCGACGTGTCGTCAGTTGCACGCTCGACAATCTCGACGAGCTGCCGATTCAGTGTCGAACATGCGTTTTTTGGGAGCTGGATCCGGCCAGTCGTGAGCGGGCTGAGAGCGCTGGAGATCCTGGGCTGGAAAAGGAAGCCTGGATGTCCGCGGTGCTGCTGGAGTGGGGCAGTTGTGGCAATCTCGTCCAAGTCGACGGCGTCACTGCGGGCTACCTACTGTTTGCCCCGCCCGCTTACGTGCCGAGATCGGTAGCGTTTCCGACCAGCCCTATCGGTTCGGACGCCGTGCTGTTGATGACGGCCCGGGTGTTGCCGGAGTTTGCCGGTGGTGGCTTTGGGCGGACGCTCGTGCAATCGGTGGCAAAAGATCTCAGCCGGCGTGGAGTGAAGGCTATCGAGGCGTTTGGTGACAGTGCCTGGAAAGAACCGGCTTGCGTGCTACCAACGGATTTCCTGCTCTCGCTGGGCTTCAAAACTGTGCGCCCGCACCCGAGGTACCCACGACTCCGGCTCGACTTGAAGACCACGGTGTCGTTGTCGTGGCGAGAAGACGTGGAGGGAGCCTTGGAGCGCTTGCTCGGATCCGTTACTGAGGGCGCGTTGCGTCCGGTGTGATGGATCCGGGTGGTGGAGGTCCGTTACTGAGGGCGCGTTGCGTCCGGTGTGACCCGCGAACCGAGGGTGCGGGTTAGTTATGCGAACACGCGTTCAGTGGGCAGGATCACGAGTTCGTCTGCCAGTTCCGCTGGCTCGGGCGGTAGATACAGCCGCTGGATGGCGACCACGATCGCTTCGGCGAGTACATCGCGAAACTCCGGAGTGGTGAGCCGAGCCGCGTCGCCTGGATTGGTGAGGTAGCCCAGTTCGAGGCGAACCGCTGGCATCCGGGTTGAGCGCAGCAACTGCCACGATTTCGGATGGGTGCGGCAATCTGACAGGTCGGTGCGGGCGAGGATCTCCGCCTGGATGAGTTCGGCGAGCTTGGCCCCGACAAGGGAGCGGTCACCGCCGGGGTTGCCGTAGTAGTACGCGGCGAGGCCGTGGCAGTGGGCGTTGGGGTGACCATCGACGTGCAAGGAGATGACCAGGTCGGCTTCGGCGGCGTTGGCGAAGGCAGCCCGGTCGGCGTCCGATGGTGGAGAATCTGCGTGATCGAGCACGTTTTCGTTGCCGCGGGTGCGAAAAGCTTGCGCTCCGGCCGCCGCGAGTCGGCCCTCGAGTCGGTTAGCGATGTCATCGACGATCGATGCTTCGTCGTGGACCCTCGTTTCTTGGGCCACTGCGTTTTGGGCCACTGCGCCTTGGGCCGCCGGGAAGGTGTCACTCACCAGCCGGATGTCGTAGGCAAGATCGGTGGCTGCGGCCAAGGCGCCACGGTCGTTGGCTCCGTGCCCTGGATCGATGACGACGAGTTTGCCGGCCAGCGTGGGGCCTGCGTGGTGTAGTCGCTCGTATTCGCGCAGTTCGTTCGGCTTGCCACCGACCACAGTGCGCGCGAGTTGGCGCAAAGCCAGCAGGGTTGCCGGGCCGCATGTTCCATCGGCGGGTAGGCCGATGTTGCGTTGGAAGTCACGCAGCGCGTTCTCGGTACGGGACCCAAAAATGCCATCGGCTCGTCCACTGTCGAAGCCCATGTCGATGAGCCGGCGTTGCAGCGCGGCGACATCGTCGCCGACGTAGGGGTGACGGACGGCGTAAGACAAGACGCGGTCACCGAGCTGCCAGCGCGCCTCATCGAGGGCTCGATAGGTCTCGCGGTCGACGACGCCGTCGATGCGTAGCCCGCGCTGTTGCTGAAAGGCTCGGACGGCTCGGTCACAAGCCGCGTCGAAGACATCCGCCGGCTCGGCGTCGAGTTCATCAGGCGAGGTGACAGGAAGAAGGCCGAGATAGGCCAAGTGGCGGCGTAACCCTGTGACGGCGGACCCATGATCGCCGGTTCGCAGGGGTTGCTGCAGCATAGATTCTTCAACACGCTGGTGCGGTTGCTGCATCGCCGTCCTTCGGAACTCGGGGTCACTCACCCCGCGCCAAGGGGGACTGGCTCAAGGTACCTCAGCTGGTCGGTACCTTGAGCCAATCGTCTACAGGAACGCTTCGAGTTCCTTCAGGAGTGCTGACTTCGACTTGGCGCCAACGATCTGCTTCACGACCTCGCCACCCTTGTAGACGTTCAAGGTCGGGATCGACAGGATCGAGTAGTCGCGCGCGGTGTTGGGGTTTTCGTCGATGTTCAGCTTGACGACCCGGAGCTTGTCGGCGTGCTCGGTAGCGATCTCTTCAAGCACCGGCGCGACCATCCGGCACGGACCACACCATTCGGCCCAGAAATCGACGATGACGGGCGTGTCGCTGGCAAGGACATCGGCGGCAAAACTGTCGTCGGTAACTTTCTTTGTCGCGGCTCCCATGGTGAGCTCCTGTCTTGAGATCGAATGTTCAGGCTTGATCGGTGAAACAGTGCCGGCGACGAAAACATTGCCGGATGAAGGCACGGGTATCGGCGCTTCGCGCGCCCTAGGCGATGAGCGCGCCCGTGTCGGTGTGTTGTGCGGCTAGCCACCGCTCCGCGTCGAGCGCGGCCGAACAACCGCTGCCGGCAGCGGTAATTGCCTGCCGGTAGGTGTGGTCGACGAGATCGCCGCAGGCAAACACGCCGTCGAGATTGGTGCGGGTCGTCGGGTGCTCAACCTTCACGTAGCCGGCAGCGTCGAGATCGACCTGGCCCGTCACGAGCTCACTGCGAGGATCGTGACCGATCGCGACGAAGAGCCCGCTCACGGCGATGGTGTCGATGGCCCCAGTCATGGTGTCGCGTACCTGCAGGCCGCTGACCTTGTCGTCTCCGAAGACATCGACGACCTCGGAGTTCCACCGGAAGTTGATCTTCTCGTTGGAGAGCGCGCGGTCTTGCATGATCTTGCTTGCTCGCAACGCGTCACGTCGGTGCAGCACGGTCACACTGCGAGCGAATTTCGTCAGGAAGGTCGCCTCTTCGAGCGCGGAGTCGCCACCGCCGATGACCGCGATGTCGTGGTCGCGGAAGAAGAAACCATCGCAGGTGGCACAGGCGGACACACCATGACCGAGCAACCGAGCCTCGTTCGCCAGACCGAGATAGCGGTACTTCGAGCCGGTCGCGAGGATGACCGCGCGAGCCTGGTAGGTCTCGTCACCAACGTGGACCAGTTTGATCGGACCGCTGAGGTCGACCGACGTCACATCGGCGGCAACGAGTTCGGCGCCGAACTTGGCGGCCTGCTGGCGCAGATTGTCCATCAGGTCTGGACCCATCACCCCGGCCGGAAACCCGGGAAAGTTCTCGACCTCGGTGGTGGTCATCAACGCGCCGCCGGCGGTAATTTCGCCTTCGAAAACTAGTGGATTCAGGTCGGCGCGCGCGGTGTAGAGCGCGGCGGTGTAGCCGGCCGGACCCGAGCCGATGATGATGACGTCGCGCAGCTGCGTGTCGACGGAGAGGGTCGAGCTTTCGGTGCTCACGCGGACCTACCTCAAGAGAATTGTGTGCCGATCGGGCACGGCAGCGTCAACCGATCCTAGAGGTCGCTGATTCCCCGAGCCGGGCGCCGTCCGAACTAACCAGCTGGATTCGCGGAGTTCAGGGACGTGAAGTAGGTAACGTTCCCCGAACGGCAACTGATCGAATCGGCTATCACGTAGACGTCGAGCGTGCCGGCGACCGTGGGGTCGGTGAAGGTGATGATGGTGGCCGGCGCGCCGTTGAAGGTCGCGTAGTCAACGAGAGTGGGCTGGATTCCTGAAGTGCCCGCGAGGTAGTCGACACAGGCCTGCAGTTCTGACGCCGACGTGAGCGGGCCACTCGCAATGCCATGGGTCGGTTCGGGTACCGAGCCGGTTAAACCGGATGGTGCTGGTGCTTGTGGGGATTCCGCCTCTGGCGCCAACGCTGCTGCTTGCGATTCTCCCGGTGATGCCGATTCGCTCGGTGGAGTCGAGTTCTCCGGCGACGCTGACGGCGCGCTGGGCGGCACCCCGGCTGTTGAGTCGCTAGTGCCGCTAGCCGCACCCGCACCGGTAGCGGTAGCGCCACCGTTGGTGCCGAAGCGGAGGCCGTCCGGAAGGCTGGGTAGCTGGCTGACTAGTACCGCGCCAATCTGCTGGCGGAACGTAGCTTCGGTGTAGCGCGTCCCGGACGCTAACAGCACCGGAACATGACCGACCGATAGCGCATTATGGGGCCCTGAGGCCGAAGCGCTAGACACAGGCATATTAAAAGCCGGGCCGGCATTGGTCGATCGTTTGGCACCGGTATGTCCGCCAGTACCCAGGGCAATAGCGGTGCCGAGCCCAATCACCAGCAACCCGGTGAAGCCAGCGGCCACTGATGCTGGGATGCGATGGTGGTACTCGGCCGATCGTTGTCGGCCGTGCCGGCGGGTATGCCGCTGCTCCGATACCAATGGCACGACAGTGAGCGATTCGGCAGTCAGTGGCGGGGCAGCCAGTTTCTCCGACGCTCCGCTTCCGGTGACTCGTTCGCCGTCAGCAAGCGCAGCGGCCAGCGCGGTATCGAGACGGTGTGCAACCTCGGCGGGCAGCGGCGGTCTCGGCAACTGTGAAAGCCGGGCACGTACCTCGACTAGCGCGGCGATGTCGGCCGTGCACTGCGCGCAGGACCGGACATGGCTGGCCGCCTGGGCAAAACCGGCAGCCGTCGTCGCGTCATCCGGGTCGCTGTTCTCGGCCGTGCCGGCGGCGATGCTCGGGTCGGCGAGTTGGGCCAGAGTTTCGAACTCCGGATGGGACGTGCTCACCGGAGATCCTCTCGTGTAACGGTTGCCGGAGGTGGCGTCGGTTGCATTACCGACTCGGCAGGTTGGACGCGGTAGTCGCTGCCGGGGTTCCCACTCGGCGACGACGCCGGACGGAGATGCCCGAGCAGCGGAACCAACCGGGCGCGACCACGCGCGCAGCGACTTTTCACCGTGCCGGTCGGCACCGCCAAGATGGCGGCAACCTCGTCGACGGGATACCCCTCGATATCGACGAGCACGATGGCGGCCCGTTGTTCGGGTGACAAAGTATCGAGTGCCGCGTAGACATCGGACGCCGTCTCACTCTCGGCGTAGGCGTCGCGTGGGCTTATTGGAATCCGATCGTCGTCGGGGAGGGTGACGGTAGGCCGGGCAGCATTGCGGCGAAGCCGATCGAGGCAAGCGTTGACGACGATGCGATGCAACCACGTGCTGAGCTGGGCTTCGCCACGAAAGCTGTTGGCATGTCGCATCGCGGAGATAAGGCCCTCCTGAAGCGCATCAGCCGCGTCCTCTGGATTGCCGGTGGTACGTAACGCGACGGCCCAAAGCCGCTCGCGGTGGCGATGCACAATCTCGGTGAACGCGTCGCCGTCGCCGGTCAGAAACTGGGCCAGCAGCGCGGCGTCGGTGCGGGTGTCGGTGTCATCGGCCGGCTCGACATCGCCGTCTTCGACGTCGGAGGTGCGCTGTTCGACCACGGCGGCAGCCTATCCGTGGACGGGCAATGTCTCCGTGCGCACACACAGCTTGTTACCAGTTGCGCATGCGTGGTCTGTTCGCCGCCGGAGAACGATTCAGTGGGTGAACGAGATATTCGAGACGCCGCCTTGGAAGCCGCCTTTGATCGCGGGCAAGCGGGTAAGCCAGATCAGCCAAAACCGGCCGCTTGCCCCGGCGTCCGGGTGCAGCACGGTAATTGACGTCGCATTGACCGTCTCGGCGACCTCGGTCATCGCGGTCTGAGTTGCGGGTGGGGTCGTCGCATCGCTCGCGAACAGATCGACGGACGTGCCGTTTCCGAGCAGCCGTAGCCGCACCGCGCCAACCGGTTTGACGCTACCGAGATCGATCAGCAGACCGACGCCGGGCTTGAGGTTGCCGAGGTCAGGCGACCGGTATATCTGGGTGTGCCAGGCCGTTACCGGATCGGCGTCGATGGCGTACTTGGCCTCGCCGAAGTGCGGATCCTGGTGATTGCCGTAGGGGTCGAACTCGGCCACGGTCGCAATTGCGATCGGATCAGTACCCGTCGTCGGGTGAAGTGAGGGTGTACCAGTCGGTGTTGTTGTTGGCGTGGTGAAGCGGAAGTAGTTGCTTGGCCCGACGCGAGCGAGCTGCGCAATGGCGAGGGCGATCACGACGATGACGGCGGCAGCTGCCGCTCGAGCGCGTCGTCCAGCAGGCAGCCGGGGTCGTTGCCACCACGGATGGTCACGTCCCAGCTCAGCCGGCACGCCCGCTGATAAGTCGGAGGTATAGCTGCTTTCTGGGTGGTGAACGCCGCTGACGCCCCGCAGTGCGCCGACGAAAGCCGCCGGCGTCGTGATCTCGGCCATACCTCGGCGTAGTTGGACGTCGTTGATCGCGCGCACCACGATCGCGTCGACGTCACGCGGGACGCCGCCGCGAACAAAGCACGGTGGCTTTAGGTGGCCATCGACGAACGGTGCGGGCGGGAGCGCGCTGCGCTCAGGCGGCCCTGGCCATCTGCTGGTGAGCGCGGCGTAGAGAAGTTCCGCGAGCGCGACAGTGTCGCTGTGCTCGGAGGCGAAATCGCCATCGTGGGGGAGATCATCTCGCCCGGCCGCGACGCCACTGGAGCCGAGGCCGGTTAGTCGTGGCTCGCCGGCGCCGGTGAACCGTACTGTCCGGGGCGAAGCGATGACGTGGGACAAGCCGATGGCATGGGCACCCGCGACTCCACTGCCGATCTGGCTTACCAGCTCCACCGCGACGGCTGGTTCCATCGGACCGTTTTCGAGTCGGTCTTCGAGCGATCCGCCGGAAAGGTATTCGGTGACCACGAACGCGAGACCCGCGACTTCGCCGGCGTCGTACACCCGGACCAGGCAAGGATGCGCGAGTTTGGCCGCGGCCCTGGCTTGCGCAAGGACGGCCGCGACCCGGGGGTGATCGTGAGGCACCAACAAGACCGCGACTTGCCGGGCGAGTACTTCGTCGTAGGCGCGCCAAAATTGCCCGACCTGTCGATCTGGCAGCGGCGAGCCCTCGGGGGCTTCAGTGGTGTCGGCGAGAACGACGTCCAGTCGGTAGCGCTCGGCGAAGAGGTGGCCCGCCAGCACAGCCGGATTGGCGGTCACCGTGGGCCTCCGCATCGAGGTGCCGGGAACTGAAGATGATCGTCAGCTACCCATCCGAGAGCTCATCGTAAGCCCAGACCCGGGAGTAAAGGTGGCCGAACTCCAGGTGAAACTCCGAGTTGAGATGTCGGACGCACAGCCCCGATGTAACCGTCGAGGTAGACCGGCTGGACCTGGACGTTGAGACCGGTGTGTGGTGCCGCGAGCATCATCCCGTTACCCAGGTAGATGGTGACATGGTGCACGGTAGTCGGGTCGGTGATGTCGGTTGCCCAGAACAGTAAGTCACCCGGAATCAACTGCCCGAGCGGGATTTTGAGCGGGAAGGCCGCGTACTGCTCGGCGGCGGTTCGCGGTAGCTGGATGCCAGCCTGGGCGTATGCCCACTGGGTAAGGCCGGAACAGTCCCAGACATCGGGGCCGGAGCCGCCGTAGACGTAGGGCTTGCCGAGTTGGGTCTGCGCGGCCGCGATGGCAGCCAGCGCGGTCGGCGCCGATGGCGTGTTGTCGGTGCCGTCGGCCATCAGCTCGGCTCGCGCTCGCGC
>OLLX01000235.1_pt1 | contig 41629 bp, 39 predicted proteins | sample 1604651 | NCBI WGS metagenome assembly OLLX01 (sample SAMEA104055725, study PRJEB20765) | soil metagenome | biome: Arctic tundra; feature: Polygonal ground; material: soil | place: USA | collected 2011-09 | depth 0-0.5 m
CGCCTTCAGGCCGAGCCTGTCGTCGAAGAATGACGGGCCATATCCGATCGTGATGGTCAGGTCATTGACTGGCGAACCGAGCGCTTCGCCGGTGTCGATGGGCGGCGCTAGCAACGATGTCGTGTCGCCGACCAACTGCCCTTTCGTCATCAGCGCAGCTGCTTTCGTCCAGCTGCGCAACATGTCGTGGACGTCGGAGGCGGTGGTTCCCTCGACCAACGTCAGCGAGCCGAAAGCGAGCCTGTCTTGGGCGGGGGTAACAATGCCAGCCTGGTGTTCGCCATAGAACGGCACCATCGACGTGCCCGAATTCGAGCCGGACGACGCCCCGGCGTGCGTCGTTGCCACGCGCGTCGCGTAGCCGCCACCGAAACCGGCGGCAACCGCGCCGGCACCAACAGTGCCTACCCCGCCAAGAAAACGCCGCCGAGATAGGCCACTCCGGGTACCAACACTGCCGGTATCGCCACCTGAACTATCGGACACGATTAACTGACCTCGACAGAGATCGTCGACAGAGCCTCCGCGAACGCATTGACCGTGCCCGACAGTGAACGCCGCTGCTCGGCGGTCACGGTGGAGTAGTCGACGTAGCCAGTCTTCAGGTAGCCGGGCGTCGCCTTCAGCGGAGTCAACGCCGCCAACACAGCCGCGTAGCGCTGCTGGACCAACGTCACGGTAGCTGGGTCATTCGCGGTCAGATAGGGCTGTAGCAATGTAAAGACTTCCATGGCGCCGTCCACGTTGGCTTGGAACGTCGGCAGATCAACGTTGGAATAGCGTTCTTCTTCGCCGCTAATCTTCGCGGTGGCAGCTTCATTAATAAGTTCGGTGGCGCCGGCGGCCATCTCCAGCGGAGAATACTGAGCGCTATTCACCAACGTCTGCAACTGCTTCTCGTTGGCGACGAGGCCGTTGCACAATATGCCGGTACTCGTCAGCACCTTGTCTTGCCACAACAACTGCTCGATCCGGTGGAAGCCGATAAACTGCGACGCTACCGTCACCGGATTTCCCCAGCGCCCGTCGATATCGGTATCGAGGTCACCCCAGATTTCAGCAACCGGCTCGATGCGCTCGTAATAGATTCGCGCCGGCGAATACAGAAGCTCAGCCAGGTCGAGGTTGCCTGTATCGAACGCGCCGCACAGCGTCTGGGTGTTCGTAATGAGGCTGGCAACGTTGGTGTCGATATATGTGCTGTAGCTAGTGACTGCCGCTGACAGCTGCGAGTTTGACTGCCAGCTGGCTCCGGTCGCGGCACCGCTCACCGTGAGATTCCAGTGCGACGTCAATGCGCCCGGGCAAGCAATCTTGTAGCTGCCAGGCTGAATGTTCAGCGAAAAGCCACCGGAAAGCCCGGGGGTTAAGTTCTCCTGCTCGCCGAGAATATGCGAGAGGTCGCCGCTGCGCAGCTCGGCTTCGGACACCGCGCCGGCGTCTTCGTTCGTGACGGCAAAATGGACATGGCCAGCGCTGATCGTCGACGGCTGCGGCTGGCAACCTTTGGTCGTCATGGTGATAGCGACCGTTTGGTTCCCACCCGCGGCCGCACTCGAGCTACTGACGCCTTTTGTCGAGCCATGACTACTACAGGCCGCGAGCAACAGTGCACCGACGAGCCCGGCAGCGAGCCCGCCGGAAACGGGGCGGACCCGTCGTCTGATGAGGGACGACGATGTAGTGGCGCGTGCCGAAATCATGGTCACCAATCGAATCGGGGCGTACGAGAGCCAGCGCGGCGGTTACCGCGCCTGTGGAATGTCGCTCGTGCTTGTGCCTGACTAGTGCTGCTGACTGGCTAGTGCTGGGTTCCTGGTATCGATACGTGGGTGCCGGTTGAATGAATCCGTTGCCGTGCCTTGGGATGCGGTGCCGTGAGTTGCCGTGCCATGGTCGGAGATTCGGCATTTTTGGCAGCTGCCTTGATGGCAGTCTCGGCGACTATCTGAGCGGGCGCGCCCTTCGCACCAACCCGACGGCCAGGCACGAACAGCAAAGCGAGCATCGGCACCAGGTAAAGCAGGTAGGCGCCGACCTCGATCCACACCGGATAAGGCTGTAGGCCGAGCACGCCGGTAACAATGGCCGAAAACGCGGTGCCGGGGTGCACCAGCCACGCCAGACTGAATGCCTGCGTCTGCCCGACCGTGAGCCAACCGGCCTCGTTGGCAGAATGCGCCGCCGTCATCACCAGACCAGCCGCGACGGCGACAAGCACCACACCGGTGACCCGAAAGAACCGGGCCATATTGATGCGGACGCCGCCTTTATAAATGCCATAGCCGAGCACGACCGCGAGAGCGATACCAAGAATTGCCCCGGTGGCACTCGCTCCGGCGTTTCCACTCGCGTGAAACGTTGCCAGCAGAAAGACGGCGGTTTCGAATCCTTCACGCAGGACGGCGAGAAAAGCCATCATTACCAAGGCTTTCGCGGACCCGTCAGCTAGCGCGGCAGCCGCCGCGCCCTCAAGATGACCCTTCAGGTCGCGGGCGTGCTTGCGCATCCACACCACCATGTAGGTGACCATCGCGACCGCGAAAAGCCCGACGACGGTCTCTAGACCTTCTTGCTGACGCTGCGGAAGATTGGTCGAGATGACCTGCAACGCGATACCGATAGACAGGCAGATCGCGACAGCGATCCCGACACCGATCCAGACCTGGCGCAATGCGTCTTTGCGGCCCTGACGCCCGAGGAATGCCGCGACTATCCCGACGATCAACGAAGCTTCGAGCCCTTCACGCAGGCCGATCACGAAGGTCGGGAGCACCATGCCTCCAGGCAGCGTCGGGGTGTCGAGCGGTCACAGTCTCATCTGTCGCAGGGTCGGACGTTAGCCTGCCCTTACTTAGGTAAGGGTAACCAAACTTCGCCTCGCCGGCAACCCAAACTCGCCAAAAGCTTCTATGTGCCGAGCTGATTTAGACCCTCACAAGGACGACACCAGCGACGCGGTTAGTGAGTTCGGGAAGTACCGGTCGACCCGCCTGAAGGTCAAGCACGTACGCAGGGGGACTCGTCCGCAGCCCTCGCAGGAAGTGATCAAAGTAAGGGCTGGAGTGGCCAGCATCTCGGGGAACGACAGGGAAGATCGGCACACCGCTGATCACCATCGGCTCAGCGAGCGCTGCCGAGAACAACTTGGCGCGTTGTGCCGCAACAGCTTTGAAAATGCGCTTGGCAATCTCGCGAGGACCATATTGGTCACGCGTGAAGAAGTCGCGCAACTCTCCTGGACCGATCTTCAAGAGGTTCAGGTCCCATACTCTTCCTGCACCAAGGGTGGGATCGACTAGATCTTCGAGAGGGATCGAATCCTTCAGCACTATGGTGGCGGTTTCGACGGGTGACTCCCAGACATTCCGGAGCTGGTAGTCGCTGATGACCGAAATAGCCATACGGCGGCAGCTAACGCAGTCAGCAGGGTCGTTATCGTGGAAGCACGACAGATCGCGCCGGAACACCAGTCCTCCGGTATATACGCTGTACATCGCGGGCACGTCGAAATAGTTGGCGGTTCTGCTCAGATCGCCCAGTTGCTTGCCGTCCCGGTGACTGATGTCGACCGCCCACCTTTCACCTTCGCGATAAAGGCGTTTAGCCTGGACCAGCATGCCGAAGCACTCGCCGCTGACTTGGTCGAGCCACCACCACAGGTAATCTGCGCCGATGCCCCGACCTTCCTGCTGGCGGTTGAACTGGACCACGCGGATCTCGGGCAGGCCCTTGTGTATCGCGATGTCGGTCACGGACTCCTCGACCCAGCCAAGGTCGGCTCGGTCTCGCTCATCCATATATTCCTCGGCGGCCACCCGCACACGTGCGAAAGCATCGGGCACATCATTGGCGCTCATCATTCGGCCAGGGCTTGCGGAGGTCGGTCGGGTTCCTGGACCAAACCGTGGGCCTCAGGGTAGCCATATTGCGGATCACTAGCCCGCTCGACTAAGCACATGATCATCTCACCGGAACCATCAGTCACATGCGTGGTAAGTCCAGGGAAACTCACACTGCTTTTCCATGATTCTTCAGCCACCAATCGCAAAGAAGTTCGTGATACTGCTCAACGAGGCCTGAGAACTTTTTGAGTTGACTGGATCGAACATCCCGAGGTAACTTCCCTTCGACGTCGCCGGTTTCAAGGTTGATCTTGATATCGTTACCGTTGCCTCGCCGCTCTATGTGAACATGAGGCGGCGGATGGTCGTTGGGCCAGACCCGCAACGTCACACCCCCGGCCACGGGAATTCCCTCGGCTATCAGAGCTGTTACGAAACCCTCTTCGTCGACAGCGATCGGCCGTTGCTCCTGAGATTCACCGAACTCGTACAGAGCCATCCGCTCCAGCCGATCGAGCACATCTAACGCTGTCAATTGTCCTGAAGCAACGCTCTCGTCCCACTCGGCAAGTGTGAGTATTTCACGCTCAGCGCGAGTGCGGTGGCCGTCTTCCTCTTTATTCATGTGCTCATTCTGCGCCTCTATCGATCCATCGCCGCTCGATGACCCTCAGCATGCTCCTCGCTGAGGTCAGGCCCAGATCGGCGTACGGGCTCCTGTCGCACTGAGCCGATATGGAGTAAACCGGGCGCCGGCGATTGGCGGAAAATCTGTCGACACGAAGGTCTAACGTGCAAATGTGACAGACGAAGATCAATGGAATTGAGCGAACGCGGGCAGCAGCCAAAGCTCTGATTGCAGCGGCACAAATCGATCTGACGTCCATATTCTCCGGCGGTAATATCCGCTGCGGCTCAGCGCTCACTCCTAGCTCCAAAAGTAATCGAGCTCGGCTCGTGCCCGGGTACCTGGTCAGTTCGCCCCGAACCAGGTCGTGATGGTGGCGGCCAGTCGCTCCCGGGCTGCCTCGAAGTGTTTCAGTCTGTGTCCGTTGGCCCCAGAGGGGTGAGGGAATCCCGATAGCACTCGCTTTTGGTCTACCTGGGCAAGTGCTACGCCGTCTTCGGCAGCGCGGCCGAGCGGAACGATAAGGGCTTCGGGAATCCGTGCGAGTTCTGCGGCGAGCACCTGACTGGCGAACGCGCGCAAGATCGGACTCCGTACGATCGGGGGATTACCGCCGCCGTAATTCGCGTCGTTGACGAATACCGGGTAGCAGATCGCTGACGTTCCGGCCAAGAGATCGCGGCGTTCGCCGAATAGCTCTGTACAGGACGAAAGGCCAAGGTGCTGGTGCAACCCGAGGTCATCAAACATCGCGGCGATGTTACGTCGCATTGCCCCCGCGAAACTTCCTACTCGGCTCGCCTCGGTGAGAGCAATATCAATGGACGCTCCCGCGCGTAGTTGTTCGGCTGTGGTCGTCAACGCCAAGTATGCCTGGTGGCGTCCCGGTGTATGTCCAACCAGCAGCACCTTTCCAGCGCGAGGCAAATGATCGAACGGGGTGAAGAACACCTGCAACGCGCCCTCGGTGTGTAACAAGAGGTCGGGATGTCTCGTGTAGTTTTCAGCGGCGAAGTCGACCGGCAACGCCCGCATCAGACCAGCGAAGTCAGCCGAACACCACTCCGGTCGAATCAGGCCTCCAGAGCCTTTGATAACCGGGCAACTCTCGCGATGCAACCTGTCATCGGTGGGCGTCACATCGTCATCGAGCACACCAGCCATCTTAGGGCTCCAGGCGACACAGCCGCGCCGAGTCAGTCTCGACGAACCTAGCTCCGCGCTAGCCACACATAGCGATTCATCGCCGTCCAATGTTCCTCGGTAAGTTCCTCGCTGAGGTGAGGGCCAGATCCCGCAAACTGAGTACTCTCCGAAAGCCCATAGAGCAAGGAAAAATGGCACTCATGATTTTCGATTCTCGATTTCGACTGATTGCCACTGATTGCCACTGACCTGGATGGCACGGTAGTTCGCAGTGATGGAAGCATCTGGCCGTACCGTCACCGCACGTGTCGGATCAGATAGGTCCATATCTAAAAGTATAGCAACCGATCATTTTAGATAGCCGGGATCCAACGCCTGCGACGGAACTACGCGAAGGCTAGATGGCTAGCAGCGCGAGGTAGGCCATGCCCATGATGTTTCGATATCCGCTGAGGTAGCCAGTTCGTTGCCGGTTAGCCATCGCGAGGATCTCGTTCGCATCGGGATGGTCGAGGCCGTGCTCGGCGAGCCACCACGCGTAACGCGCACTGTAACCAGACTCGAACTCGTCCCATTCATCGATATTTGCTTCGTGTACGGCGACGGGCATAAAGCCTCGCGCGGCAGCGAGGTCAACCAGCTCGGCAAGCGTGATGAGTTCGTCGAGGCGACCGCTTAGCGGCGCTACCGCCGCCGGGGTTGGTGGACGCGACCAGATTCCTTCGCCGTAGACAACCCGCGCGCCACGCCGAACCTTCGCTCGCAGTGCTGTCAGCGCGCTGTCGTAGTCGAGCGGTTGATTGTCTTCGACGGGCGGTCCCCAGATCTGGCTTGACCCGATACAGATCAGCGCATCCGCGTGCGACGGGCCGTCCGTCTTGGCGTCGCCGCGAATCAGCGTCACGCGCTCGATCAACCCTCGCTGCTCCGCGAGCAGCTTGCCGTGACTGATCGATGTTGCGTCGGTATCGATCCCGACTCCTCGACAAGTGGGTGCTGCCGCCACAACCCGCAACAACAACTCGGCCCAGCCACAACCGATGTCGAGCACCGTTCCGTCTAGGCCGGACGCCAAAAACCGGACGAGCTCGCCAGCACGCTGGTTCGACAACGGCGACATGAACGTCAAATCCTGGTACGCCGGCCGCATGACAATGTCCATGCCCTCACGATTATCGAATGTTGCTGGCGACGCAATCGAGTTTCGAGTCACGTCTTGGTGCGGGCTGGATTAGGTGTCTCGGGTCATCATTCGCCAGGCACCGAGGATGGTCCATCCGATCAGCCAGGCGAGGATGACGCAGATAGCTGTCGTGGTGGATTCGGTGACCCGGAAGTCTTGACCGCCGCCGCCGAAGGCGAGGGGTAGCTGTCCGGGTTCAAGGTGTGAGGTGGCAACCCCGACGATGCCGCGTTGCACGTTGATGAAGTGGGGTATTCGCGTCCGGACCGCGATCGGCGTCAGGATGATCTCCAGCACGATCATCAAAATCACGGCGACAGTTCGTTGCCCGAGTAGGGATCCGAGCCCGAGGCCGACGAGAAACCCAATAGTCGCTTCGAGTTCGAGCCACAGCCCAGTTTTGATCATCAAAGAATCGGACGGGTAAAGAAACTGCTTGTGATAATCCGAGTAGTCCTGTTGAGCGATCTGAATGGCCGCGGCTTGGGCTTGGGCGGCGCTGGCCGGGACGGGCTGTCCCGAAGGCCCTTGGGTGACGACGCTTTCGGGTTGCCCGGGGCCGTTGTCACAGCCAACGCCGTGTCCTATTTGGCCGTTGTAGGAGAAGCCACAGAGGACTTCGGTGACGTTGTCGGTGGCCCAGTGTTCCAGCCCACTTTGAGATAGGCCAGCGGGTACGTTCACGCCGTCGTAGCTGAGTTTGGACGGAGCGGCGTAAACGCAGACGGCGCAGACGATGGTGAATCCGACCGCGACGAGCGAGACGATAATGGCCAGACCGGCCGGAATTCGAGCGAGATAAAGCGCCAGGCGAGACCTGCCAGTAATCACCAGGTGCCGGAACATTCCGTCAGACAGATCTACCGATCCGGCGGTACAGCCGAGGGTAGCCGCGACGATGAACCCGAAGGTATAGAGCACTCCGGCCGACAATGCGGTGTAGATGTCGTATCCACCGGCTGGTCCGTAAGTCTTGGGAGCGATGGCATGAAGAAGCAGCCGAACCGCCAGAAACACTGTGGGGAAGCCGATTGTCACCGCCACCATGGTGATCATCAGGCCACGGCGCTTGCGTAGCTCCATCAATCGGGTCGCAATCATCGATCCGGTCGGGATCGGTGATCCTCGGTGATCGCGCGGCGACGTGGGCGGCGCTGGCGAGGGAGCGGGCAGCTCCGCGCCCTGAGTCGCGGTCACGCGGCGTCACCCAACCGGCTGGTGACCTGCAGGAACCACGATTCCAGCGACGCCTGCAACGGCTGCAATCGGTACACGGCAACGCCGCCGGTGACAAGAACGCGGGCGACCTCGGCGATGACATCGCGGGTCATCCCAGCCGAGAACGTGATCGCCAACCCCGCGACCTCCACCTCAATGGTCACGGCAAGATTGGTCGCCGCGATCAAAGACCGCGCTCGCTCGGGTTCGGAGCAGTCGACCTGCAGCATCGACGATGTGCCCGCGAGCAGCTCGGAAATCGGGCCTTGCTTGATGATGTTGCCGCGGTCCACGATGGCCACCGCGTCACAGGTCCGCTGCACCTCATCGAGCAGATGCGAGGAGAGGACGACCGTGCGGCCCTCAGCTACCAGCGATCGGATCATGTCGCGCATATCGTGAATCCCGGCCGGATCGAGGCCGTTCATCGGCTCATCCAGAATCAACAGTTCGGGATCACCGATCAGACAAGCCGCGACGCCGAGCCGTTGCCGCATACCCATCGAATATTTCGATACCCGATCATCAGCGCGCTGCAACATCCCGACCCGCTCCAGCGATCCATCGATGCGGCCGCGCGCCGCAGGCTCTCGTGCCGCCGCCAACAGCTGAAGGTTTTGCCGTCCCGTCAGATGACCATGAAACCGCGGCTCGTCAACAATCGCGCCGACCCTCGCCAGCGCGACATCACGCTGTCGGGGAACCGGGTGCCCGAGCAGCGACATCGTGCCCGCGTCGGCCTGGGTCAACCCGAGCAGGACCCGAATCAGCGTCGTCTTGCCTGCCCCATTCGGACCGAGATAGCCGAACGCGCAGCCTCGTGGAATCAGCAGATCCACGCCATTAACAGCGATGTTAGATCCGAACCGCTTCACTAACCCACGCGTCTCTATCGCCAACGAGCTACCGCCCGAGGAGGTGGCTTTGCTGCCGCCAAGCCCGCTCGTCGTCACCGACACCGCCTCGATTCAGGGCCGTGTGCACGCGTTAAAATCCGTGACGTTGGCCGAGCATCGATCACGACAAGCACCCTCTTCCTGACGCAACTGCCCTGGGACTGACGCTAGCGCGAATGGCGCCTCCGCGTAATCATCCGTGCACCCCGCCAGCAGCACATCAGGTACAACCCTGATCTAACCCTGAGAGAGGAAACTGGCACTCATGACTTTCGATTCTCAATTTCGACTGATTGCCACTGACCTGGATGGCACCGTAGTTCGCAGTGATGGCAGCATTTCGGCCCGTACCGCCGCCGCTTTCGCTCGCGTACAGGAGGCTGGCGCTGAGTTTGTTTTCGTGACTGGCCGCCCGCCCCGCCTGATGGAATCGATCGTGGAGGCCTTTGGCGCACGCGGCACGGCTATTTGTTCTAACGGCGCACTGATTTATGACATGCATACCCGGAATGTGGTTGCGGAATATGCCATCGACACGGAGATACTCGCCGAGGCTGCCCGTCGTGTGCGCGCGGCGATACCGGGCATCGGTCTCGCCGTCGAACGTGCGCTCGAACTTGATGGCGACGACCTATACGAGCCCGGAGAATGGGATGCGGATATCACCGTTAACCGCCCCGGCGAAGAGAAACTATGGAACCGCCCGGCTCCCAAACTCATCGGTCGACACCCCACCCGCAATGCCGACGATCTTCTGGCCGCCGCAGCGCCTGCCATCGGCGACTTGGTCACCGTCTATCACTCCAACGGTGAGCGTCTCGTTGAAGCCATCGCCGCCGATGTCAGCAAAGCCCATGCGCTGGCCCGGTTTACCGCTGATCTCGGCATTACCGCTAACCAGGTCGCGGCTTTCGGTGATATGCCCAACGATCTGCCGATGCTCAGCTGGGCGGGCACCTCATACGCGGTGTCTAATGCCCACCCCAGCGTTCTTAGCGCCGTCAATCATGTCATCGGGTCCAACGATGACGACGGCGTCGCCGAGGTTGTGGAGCAGCTGTTTCCCGTCAATGACCTACCCTGAGATTGTGCGATTCCCTCAGCTCTCATTGCCCTTCGGTGGGTTTCTCGCCGCGGCCTGTTTCATCGGGATAGCGTTATCTGGGTGCGGCACGTCACATGTCGCGTCTCCTATCGCCCCGACCATGTCACCGACTGTGTCGCCGACCGCGTCACCAGCATCGCCGCTCGCGACATCACCCCTACCGACGAGCAGCGAGCCGGCTGGTAGCGCACCGCCCGTTGCCACGAAGCAGACCCCACCGGCTGCAGCCACACCATCGCGGGCCACACCACCGTCGGCTGCGTTCGTCGAACAATCGAGCATTGTCACGGCAGCGCAACTTGGCGGCAGTTGGCGAGCCGGTTGCCCTGTCGGGCCAGCCCAATTGCGGTTGTTGACGATGAGTTATTGGGGCTTCGACAACGCGCCGCACACCGGCACGATGGTGGTCAATACCGCGGTGGTTCAGTCAGTATTCACGGTATTCAAACGGCTTTATGCCGAGCATTTCCCGATCCGGCTAATGGAACCGACCGCTAACTTCGGCGGTAGCGATCCGGCGTCGATGAACTCCGACAACACCTCTGCCTTTAACTGCCGGTACGCGGTCGCCCCCGGAAAACCGACTTGGTCGGTGCATGCATATGGCGAGGCTATCGACGTCAACACCGTCGAAAACCCTTACCTAGAAGGCGGAACGGTCATGCCAGCCGCCGGAGCCGCGTACGTGAAGCGAAGTCCTTACCGCCCCGGTATGGCCGTGCTAGGTGGCCAACTGGTCGCGACGTTCGCCAGCGTCGGCTGGCAGTGGGGTGGCCGGTGGACGTCGTCCCCTGATTACCAGCACTTCTCGTTAACCGGCGGCTAGGGCGACGCTGGGAGCCGGTACACCGAGACGTGGGACCGGGACTCGGCGGTGAACTCGGCTCCGACCCAGTCAGCGTGCCGTACCTCCAGCTCGAACCCGGCGAGTTGTGCCATCAGATCTAGTTCCGATGGCCAGATGTAGCGGTGCGGGCTGCGGAAGAGCTGTGCCTGTCGGCCGCTGCCAAAAGTGAAGTGGTGGGAAACGATGCGCTGGTTCGGCACATCGTAGGTGTCCAGGCCGATGTAGCCGGGTTCGGACGTAAAGACTGAGGCCTCGGGTCCGGGTGGCAGCCTGCGGAGCTCTGGCACTTCCAGCTCGATCACGAACCGGCCGCCGCTCGTCAGATGCCTCGCCGCGTTGCGGCAACACGCTACCTGCTCGTTCTGGGTCAGCAGGTTGGAGATCGTGTTGTATACGAGGTAGACGAGTGCATACGTGCCGGGAGCCCGCGCGCTGGCCATGTCACCGGCGATGACCGGGATCGTCACCTCATCGGCCATAGTGCGCAGCTGTTCAATCATCGGGCGGGACAACTCAATGCCGGTGACTGGCACGCCGCGCTGAGCCAGCGGAACGGCGACACGGCCGGTGCCGATGGCGAACTCCAGCGCCCGGCCACCACCGGCGAGTTCGGCAAGCCTGTCTACCGTCGGCCCGAGCACTTCTGGGGAGAACATGCCGGTGCCCGGCGTGTCATATTGCTGGGCCGCCTCGTCATCCCAGACGTCCTCTTGCCGCATGACACCAATAATGTCAGTGTGCGCGAGACGCCGTCCAACGGTTTATTCGCCTACAGATACCGTGCACGCCAGCCACCGCAGGCAACTTCGCAAATCGCTTTGCCACGTTCATGCTGGGAGCTAAAACGTCAGTGTTAGAGCAGCTGCGGGACGATTCAGAAGATCCGGTCGGCAGCCACTTTGAGGATTACCCGAGGACTGCTAATCGGATTTGTATAAGGATGGCCGGTGTATTTTTGCGACAACGTATCGATGTGTGCCCGGGCCGAATCATCTTCGACGATCTCGACAACGCGCCCACGGACCTCGACCTGGTGGTAGGGATTGCCGTTCTCGACCAGCAAAACCGTGATCCGGGGATCGCGCCGAACATTCTTGGTTCGCTGCCGATCGCGTTCGGTATTGATGAGCAGATGCTCACCATCGGTATCGATCCACACCACCCGGGCCTGCGGCGTGCCATCGGGAAGCAGCGTCACCACAGTCGGAAACGATGCCGCCTCCGCGAGCTGACGAACATTCTCTGGCAGAACGGTTGGCGACTGTCCGATCGGCGTCTGTGTCATAACCCGATCTTAAGCACACTCTCGCGCCTAACGCGAGACCCCAGCGGCACTAAACGGCGTCGCTTCACGCTGATCAGATAGCGACTCCACGCGGCCACGGAGACGCCGATAGCGCGGGCGACAGAATGCTTGCAGAGCAAGCGAAAGGGCCAGCAAACTGACCGCGACGAGCCCGTCTGCCCAGTAATGGTTGGCGGTGACCACTACCACGTAAATCGTGGCGGCCGTGTGCAGCAAGATCAGCCAGCGCCAGCGACTGCTACCGACCGCGATAACCGAAAATCCGACGATGGCAGCCCAGGCGACATGAACAGACGGCATGGCCGAATATTGATCGGCACCCAAACCGCCGATGGCATAGACCGATTGGCCGTACATGGTGGCAGTATCGACCATGCCGACGTGGATGAGCCGAGGCGGCGCCACCGGAATCAGCTGAATGAGCAAACACGCGGTGGTCACCAGCACAATCGTGGTGCGGACCCGCCGATATGCCTCGCGATGCCGAACGAACAGCCAGATCAACAGCGCGATCAGAAATCCGAAATGCATGCTGACGTAGTACAGATTGCACAGCTGGACGATAAGCGGATGCGACAAAATCTGATGTTGCAACGTCGCTTCACTCGGGAAATGCCACGATCGCTCGTGTCGCCAAATCCAGTAGCCGCGACGTATCCCTTTCGAGGTACCCATGATCGAGAGGCCGCCGGCGAATTGCCAGAGCGCGTAAAGCGCGAACACGATACCGATCTCGCGCACGAACGGAACGATCTGTTCGAGGCGGCGCACCCATAGCCCACCGAGCAGGGCACCAACAATCAGCACCACCGCGACAAGGCCGGCCGGCTGCCAGCCGAGCATCAGATTGGGCACGATCAACTATCCCAGTCAATCGGCCAGGTCAGTCGGACAGCCGGAGCACGACCTTGCCGGTGAGGCTGCGTTCGACGAGAGCGGCGAAGGCATCGTTGACTTCTTCGAGAGGCAACTCGCGATCAATCCGAATCCGCAATCTGCCGTCGGCTAGCGCCGCGAGTGCGTGCGTCAGCCCGTCCCGCCGTTCGGCCGGAGTCGCGATGAGGCCGGCATATGTCAGCACGGTGATCTCGTCGCGATAGAGCTGTTGGAGCGAGATATTCGCCTCGGGCGCTGAGCTGGCACCGAAGAGAATTAGCCGGCCGCGCGGTTCGAGCAACGTCAGCGCAACCGCCGTAAACTCACCACCCAACGGGTCGACCACAACGGTCGGCGCGAAACTCCGCACCGCATCTCGCAGTCCGGCGGCATCGGTAACGATGGCGTCTTTGGCGCCCATTTCTCTGATCGCATCGGCCTTTGCTTCGCTGCCGGTCTGCCCCCAAACTTGGGCCCCTTTCGAGGCCGCGTAGGAGACAATCGACTGGCCGACGCCACCACTCGCGCCGAGCACAAGCACGCGATCATCAGCGTTGATGCCGGCTTTCTCTACGACGTTCCAGGTCGTGAGACCAGCGATTCCCATACTGGCGGCCGCTCGCAAGTCGACGCCGTCCGGTAATTCATAAATCGCCGAACGAGGCGCCACAACGGACGTCGCAAAGACACCATCACGCGTCGCGCCGAGGCCGGCGCCAGTGACCAAAACCGGTGTGCCGTCGGCGAGATGTCCGGACGCTTCGCCGCCGAGGGTGCGCGGAAGTTGGAGGTCGGCGCCGACTTTGCCTAGTGCGAGATAGCGGTCGATCGGATTTATGCCGGCGTAGGCGAGTGAGACCAGCACCTCATCAGCCGACGCGGCGCTGAGTTCGACCGGCTCTATTTGTAAGGGCTTGCCATGCTCGACCAATCGCGCGGCCCGGCCAGTAGTTGTGCTGGTCATGACGCGTCCAACCTGGATACCTCATCGGCTGTCAGCTCGATATCGGCCGCGGCGGCCGACGCTTGCGCGGTCTCCGGGCGACTCGAACCCGGGATCGGAATCACGTTGTCGCCTTTGGCCAGCATCCAGGCCAAGGTGACCTGCTGCGCGGTAATGCCGCGCTCGCGGGCAATCTCGGCGAATGCGGGATGCTGCTTTTCGATAGCCGCCGCGTTACCGATACCCCCGAGCGGACTCCAGGGCAAGAAGGCGATCCGCTGCTCGCGGGTGTAATCGAGTTCACCTTCGGACGATCGAAACTCGACCGAGAACTGGTTTTGTACGCTGACCAAACGGCCACCCAAAATCTGCTGGGCCTGCTTAATCTGCTCAATATTGGCATTGCTAATACCAGCCAGCCTGATCTTGCCGTCGTCAAGCAGATCACGGATAGCGCCCAGGCTGTCGGCATAATCGACCGAGGGATCGGGGCGATGGAACTGGTACAAGCCGATAGCGTCAACCCCGAGTGCTTTCAGCGAAGCCTCGGCCGCGTTGATGAGGTAAGCCGGGCTGCCATCGAGCTGCCAACTACCGTCGCCTGGACAGGTGTGACCGCCCTTGGTGGCGACCAAAATCTCGGTAGTGTCGCCGGAATAGGTCGCTAGCGCCTTGGCCACCAGCCGCTCGCCATGACCTGTGTCGTCGCCGCCGAGGGAGTACGCGTCTGCCGTATCAATGAGCGTGATACCAGCGTCGAGCGCGGCATAAATCGTGCGCAGCGCCTGCGTTTCGTCGGGTCGACCTTCGAGGGAGAGCGGCATTTCGCCAAGCCCGATGGCACTGACTCGAACGCCGCCGATGGCGCGATAACGCATGATGAACTCCATCTCCGCTAACTGGTTTCAGACTGGCTGTTTCAAGCTAACTGTTCAGGCTCTGCTTGAGGTACCTGCCCAGCGATAACCCAGTGAACACCTGTGATCTTCCTATCCAGGGGAAGAATTTACTGGCCCGGCTCTAGCGGAACGGTTTCGTACTGGATGCCGCGCGCGACCTGGCGAGCGCGTTCAGGGCTGCCGAGTCGACTGACCAGATGTAGCGCCATGTCGATGCCAGCCGATACCCCGGCGGAGGTGATCAGATCTCCGTCGTCCACGAACCGATCATCGGGCCGGACCTCGATACTCGGATCGAGTGACGCCAGTAGATCGAGCGATCCCCAATGGGTGGTCGCTGGCCGGCCTGTGAGTAATCCGGCGGCGGCAAACACCAGCGAGCCGGTACAAACGCTGGTCAGCAACGGCACCGCGACCCGCTGTTCACGGACCCAGTCGAGATGGGCATCGTCCTGCAACTGCGGCCGGGTGCCTCTGCCTCCCGGGTGTACCAGGACGTCAAGGGCAGGCGCGTCGGCGAAGGAATGATGGGCCATCACACTGAGCCCTTTGGCGCACTCGACGATGCCGCCGTCGCGCGATAAGCAGGAAACGGCGAACCCATCCTCGGGGAAGGTCTTCGTCCACCAGGAGAGCACTTCCCATGGGCCAATCGCGTCGAGCTCCTCGACGTCGAGAAACAATAAGATTCCGATGTGGCGGGTCATGCCATCATTAAAGCAACGACCACCGGGAATAACGACCATCGCCCTGAGGAGATCAGATGCGCGCAACATGGAACGGAGCCGTCTTGGCGGAGTCCACCGACACGGTCGTCGTCGAAGGTAACCATTATTTCCCACCGGCTTCGGTCAATCGTGAATACTTCACGGAAAGCTCAACACAGACGACGTGTCCGTGGAAAGGCGAAGCGAGCTATTACAGCGTGCTCGTCGACGGACAGACTAACGATGACGCGGCCTGGTATTACCCGGAACCAAAAGACGCCGCGAAGCAGATCGTCGACCATGTCGCGTTCTGGCATGGCGTCGAAATCAGCGACTAACTCGCTGCTTCGTCACCGAGCCCGACGGTCGGCCGTCCCGAGAGCGCTGCCTACATCAAGGCTCTCGGCTAGCGGCATACACCTGAGCCGGACTTATTCCCGATTGGCTGTGTACAGGGAAAAGCGGCTCAAGACAGAGACCCGAGCGCATCCCAACGCCGTCGATGCGGCAACGTGATGCGGCGGACGCGCGGGCTGACGTCCGCTGTGTCGACGACGGAAAGGCGGGAGGTGCTGGCAACGGGAAATGATGGGGCCACGCCGCGATTCTCCCAGGTACGAGCGTCCGCCGAACCGCTATGCTCCCGGCCATGCCGAGCCAACTGAGCAACAGTGATGAGGCGCCGCAGCGAAGTTCGGCCGTTCTCGCCGAAGACCGCGCCCTTGTCTACAACCTCGCACGCCGCAAGCTCACGCGGCTGGCGCAGCCGTGGTGGTCGTGGATGTCGGTACTCGGCGGAAGATCCTCCCGTCGCAGCATCGGGTGGGCTCGCGACGTGTCGACCTACCGCCTCGATAAGTACGTCCTTGCCTGCAGCGCCGTCACGCTGCGAATGTCGCCCACCGAACTCCAGGCCGCGCGCGTTCTCGGCAGGCTTCCACCGGACTTCTACGCGCGGGTGCGGGCGGAGCGTAAAGCGCGACGCAAGCTCAACCGTGGCCGCGGCCCCTGGGCGTAAGCCGGTCCCAGCTGCCCACCCTAGGAATTACTGCCCGGCCCAGAGCTGGCCGTCTTTCCAGGTCTGGGTCACCAACGCTACCCCTGGTCGATAAGCCAAATGCACGTAGGACGGCGCGTCGATGACCGCGAAATCGGCGCGCTTGCCAACAGCGATCACGCCGATATCACTACGGCGTAAGGCTTGCGCGCCCCCACCGGTTGCCGACCATAATGCTTCGGCCGGCGTTAGTCGCATATCGCGGACGGCGACCGCGATGCACCACGGCATGCTCGTCGTGTACGACGAACCCGGGTTGCAGTCGGTAGCTAATGCCACCACAACGCCGGCGTCGAGCATCTTTCTCGCGTCGGCATAGGGCACACGGGTGCAGAAGTCCGCACCGGGGACGACGGTAGCGACGGTATTCGAGTTCGCCAGCGAAAGCAGGTCGGCGTCGTCGACGTGGTTGCAATGATCGACTGACGCGGCATCGAGTTCGACGCCGAGTTCGATCGCGCCGGTTCTTTCAAGCTGGTGCGCATGGATTCGTGGCGTCAGATTCTTGCGAATACCTGCCTCCAAGATCTGACGGGTCTCGTCCAGATCGAAGGCACCACGATCGCAAAACACGTCGATCCAACGAGCTTGCGCCGCGCAGGCATCGAGCATCGGCCCACAGACCAGCTCGATATATCCAGCACGGTCAGTCGCGAATTCTTGCGGAACCACATGGGCACCGAGAAAGGTGACTTCTTCGGTGAAGTCACTGGCAATCGAAACGCAACGCGCTTCGCCGCTGACATCGAGACCATAACCACTCTTGATTTCGACGGTAGTAGTGCCGGAGCCAGCCATCTCGGCCCGTAACCGCCGCACGTTGGCACGCAGTTCATCGTCGGTCGCGGCCCGAGTCGCGGCTACCGTCGTCGCGATACCGCCTGCGGTATAAGGGTTTCCGCACATCCGAGCACCAAACTCCGCCGCCCGATCGCCGGCAAAGACCAGATGACTGTGGCTGTCGACGAAGCCAGGGACGATCGTGGCGCCAGCCATGTCGTGATATCGATCGGCGTCCGGCGCATTATCGTGTCGACCGACCCAGATAATGTCAGCATCACAAGTAATCAGGGCGGCATTCTCGATAATGCCGAGCGGGCTCGCATCGCCGTCTGGATGAGTGGAATCGTTGGTGACCAACATGCCGATACCGTCGATCAGGGTGGTAGTCATCTGAGTCTAATCAGCTAACAACGGCGAGATCGCAGCGGCGAGTAGACGGCCGACGTCCCCGATGCTCACGTGCTGACGATCGCTGACAATCGCGCGCCCACCGACCACGACGTCGGTCACATCGGCGGCAGACGCGGCAAAGACGATAGTTTCCAGCGCCGGGCCACCCCCCGCTGTCCGTACCGACATGAGGTCGACGGCGATAAAGTCGGCCAACTTTCCGCGCTCCAACTGGCCAGCGTCCTCGAAGCCGAGCGATGCGTGATTGATTGCCGCGCGCGCCAAGATATCGGCCGAGATATTGCCGCGACGCGCGGTAATAAGCCGCTCGTCAAGCTCGGTGACGCGGGCTTCTTCGAAGATATCGATAACCGCGTGGCTATCGGAGCCGAACGACAACGGGATCTCGCGCTGTGCCATCGCGACAGCCAGGCCAATGCCGTCGGCCAGATCGCGTTCGGTCGTCGGACACAGACAAACGCCGGTGCCGGTGCTTTGCAACAGCTCAAGGTCACCACGGGTGAGATGAGTGGCGTGAACCGCGGTCGTGCGCGGGCCGAGCACGCCGGCGTCTCCGAGTAAGCTAGCGGGAGTGCGGCCATACATCGCCATGCAGCCCTCGTTTTCCGCCTGCTGCTCGGAAAGATGAACGTGCAACGGCAGACCTTTCCAGGCCGCAACAGTGGGCATTTGGTCGAGCGGAACCGCCCGCACCGAATGAATCGCGGCGCCGATCCGTACGGTAGGGCTGGAGTGTTTGCGCATCACTGACGCTCGCTCGGCCCAGTACATCGCGTCGCCGTCGCTGAACCGGCGTTGCGGCTCCGATAGCGGCTGATCGAAACCACCAGTCAGATAACAGGTATCGAGCAAGGTAAGCCTGATGCCGGCGTCCTTCGCGGCTTCAATCAGGGCATACCCCATCGCGTTCGGATCCGCGTAAGGAATGCCGCCGGGAGCGTGATGCAGGTAATGGAACTCACCGACTGCGGTAATACCGGCCAACGCCATTTCGGCATAGACCGCCCGCGCGAGTGTCAGATAGTTATCGGGATCGAGCCGCTCGGCAACGACGTACATCTGTTCACGCCAGCTCCAGAAGTCGCCATTTTCCTGCTGCTTATACGATCTGAGCGCGCGATGAAACGCGTGCGAATGCACGTTAGCCAGCCCCGGCATCACCAGGCCATAAAGCCTCCGCGAGTCTCGACCTGGCTCCGGCGCCCGAACCACGGCGACGATCCGGTCTCTATCGACATCGATTCGGACGCCGGCAACGATGCCTTCTGGCAGCCAAGCATTTTCACACCACCACGACGTCGTCACCGGCTTACCTGGCTCGTCCAGGCCGCCATCGCGTTGGCAAGCGCGGCAACACCGGCCGCGCAATCGTCAGGTTCGGCGAACTCCCCCGGCGCATGCGAAACGCCAGTCGGATTGCGGACGAACAGCATGCCGGTCGGCACTTTCTCGCTGAGAATGCCGGCATCGTGACCGGCTCCGGTCGCCAGATCGGGAATCGCACCGAGCCGAGAATGCAGAAAATTCGCTACCTCACCAGAGAAATCCACTGCCGGTGTCACCGACTCGGGATCGACAATGCAGCTCGTACCGTCACCACTGGCTCGCTGCTGAGCGGACGCCGTGATGCCGTCGACTATCTCGTCGAGATCGCCCTGCCGGGCAGCTCGCGCGTCGAGCCAAGCCAAGACCCGCGACGGGATCGCATTGGTGCCGTTCGGTTCGACGTCCACCCGCCCGAACGTAGCAACCCCGTCAGCAGCGGCAGCCGCCGCCCTCGCTGCTATTGCGGTATGCGCGAACGCCAACATCGGATCGCGGCGGTCTTGCAGCCGAGTGGTACCGGCGTGATTTGCCTCACCGGTAAAGGAGAATCGCCACCTGCCGTGTGGCCAGATGCCGGTTCCGATCCCAACCGGTGCGTCGAGATCGACCAACGCGCGGCCCTGTTCGACGTGCAGCTCGACGAAAACCCCGACTCGGTTGAGGGTTTCGTCGTCCGGGCCGAGATGGTCTGGGTTATGGCCGGCGGTTCGCATCGCCTCGGCCAAGGTGACGCCGTCATTATCGCGAAGGCTTCGGGCGCGATCCGGATCGAGCACCCCGGTGGCCAATCGTGAGCCACTACAAGCCACCCCGAACCTGGCGCCTTCTTCGTCCGCGAAAACTACGAGCGCAACGGGCTTGGCGGGCTGAATTCCCTGTGCCTTCAGTACATCGATCGCACACAGGCCGGAAATAACTCCCAACGGACCGTCGAACGCGCCGCCGTCCGGTACCGAATCGAGGTGTGAGCCGGTCACGAAAGCATCACGTGGCTCGGTCACCCCTGGCGGTAACCACCAAGCCCACAGATTGCCGTTGCGATCGGTGTGGACGTCGAGACCGCGATCTGTCGCGGCAGCGACGAACCATTCACGGGCCTGGAGATCAGCCGGCGTCCAGGCAAATCTGCGGTAGCCACCCGAGGGTGCCCGGCCGATAGATTCGAGCTGGGCCTGCAAAGACAGCAACGCCAGCGAAGTCGTTTCGGGCGTCACATGCCCTCGCGCATCGGAATACGGACACCCTTCTCGGCAGCAACATCAACGGCTTGGTCATAGCCGGCATCGACATGGCGGATCACACCCATGCCTGGATCGTTGCTCAACACTCGCTCCAGCTTCTGTGCCGCCAAGTCGGTTCCGTCGGCGACCGAAACTTGGCCGGCGTGAATCGACCTACCGATACCGACGCCACCACCATGATGGATCGATACCCAGGATGCACCAGAAGCGGTATTAATCAGCGCGTTGAGCAACGGCCAGTCGGCAATAGCATCGGAACCGTCGGCCATTGCTTCGGTTTCGCGGTACGGCGAGGCAACCGAACCGCAGTCGAGATGGTCGCGGCCGATAACGATCGGCGCACTGATCTCACCCCTGGCCACCAGCTCGTTGAACCTCAACCCTGCTTCATTCCGTTCGCCATACCCGAGCCAACAAATCCGTGCCGGCAACCCTTGGAACGCGACCTTGTCGCGAGCCGCGCGCATCCACCGAGCCAGCGGTTCATTGTCGGGGAAAAGCTCCAGAACAGCCTTGTCGGTAACGGCAATGTCGTTCGGGTCACCAGACAGAGCAGCCCAACGAAAGGGCCCTTTGCCTTCGCAAAAGAGCGGCCGAATATAGGCCGGCACGAAGCCCGGGAAATCGAACGCCCGGGCGTAGCCACCCAACTGCGCCTCGCCCCGGAGTGAATTGCCATAGTCGAAAACCTCAGCTCCGGCGTCCATAAAACCGACCATCGCCTCGACATGTTTGACCATCGAGGCGCGCGCTCGGTCGGTAAACTCCTCCGGCTTTGCCTCGGCGTAGTCGTGCCAATCGGCAAGCTCGACACCCTCAGGCACGTAGCTAAGCGGGTCATGCGCGGAAGTCTGGTCGGTCACAATATCGACCGGGATCCCCCGTCGAAGCAGCTCAGGCAGCACGACGGCGCAGTTGCCGACCAACCCGACCGACAGCGCTTGCTTCTTTTCCTTAGCTGCCAGCACTTTTCGCAGTGCGACGTCGATATCGTCAGTCCACTCATCGAGGTAGCGGTGATCGACCCGGCGCTGAAGTTTGGCCGGATCGATCTCGACTATCAACGCCACGCCGCCATTCATGGTGACCGCGAGCGGCTGCGCGCCACCCATGCCGCCGCAGCCGCCGGTCAGGGTTAGCGTGCCAGCTAGCGAGGCAACACCGGCGGCTCCACCCGCTCCGCCCGCGAGCTTGGTCGCGACGGCGGCAAAGGTTTCGTAGGTACCCTGCAAAATGCCTTGCGTACCAATATAAATCCAAGAACCGGCGGTCATCTGGCCATACATCGTCAGGCCGAGATGCTCAAGCCGGCGAAACTCTGGCCAGGTAGCCCAATCCCCAACCAGGTTGGAGTTCGCGATCAAAACCCGTGGCGCCCATTCGTGCGTACGCATCACGCCGACCGGGCGCCCCGACTGCACCAGCATCGTCTCGTCGTCCTTGAGCGATTGCAGCGTACGGACTAGCGCGTCGAAAGAATTCCAGTCGCGAGCGGCTTTTCCGGTGCCACCGTAAACAACCAGGTCGTCAGGACGCTCAGCGACGTCCGGGTCAAGATTGTTCATTAACATGCGCATCGCGGCCTCTTGCGGCCAGCCCTGGCATGACAAAGTGTTGCCACGTGGGGCACGAACGGGTCGGGCTCCGATCATCTCCGGTCCCTCCTTCATTCTTACGGCGGCGTTCCTGAGCAGCCATCCTTGCGGCGGCGTTCCTGAGCAGCCTAAAAAAGCTCACCCACGACGGATTCGGCGGCAGCGACGAGAGTTCCGGCTCTCGTCAACTCGACAGCCATCTCGATTTCTGGCGACAACCACCTGTCGGCACCCGGTCCTTCTACGTGCAATCGCAATGTGGACACCGCCGCTCCGGTTCCGGGCGCAGCGTCTAGCGGCGTTCGAAAGTCGAGCGCCCTGGCCGCGGTAAGGATTTCGATGGCCAGCACCCGGGTCAAGGCGTCGATTGCTCGGCGCAGTTTGCGAGCGGCCGACCACCCCATCGAAACATGGTCTTCTTGCATCGCGGACGACGGAATCGAGTCGACACTGGCCGGCACCGCGAGCCTTTTGAGTTCGCTCACCAATGCGGCTTGGGTGTACTGCGCGATCATGTGGCCAGAATCAACGCCAGGGTCGTATGCCAAAAATGGCGGCAGCCCACGAGATCTCGCGACGTCCAACAAACGATCGGTACGCCGTTCGGAAATCGAGGCGAGATCAGCTACCGCGATGGCCAAGAAATCGAGCACGTAACCGATCGGCGCGCCATGGAAGTTGCCGTTCGACTCAACTCGACCATCGTCAGTAACCACGGGATTATCAATAGCGCTAGCCAATTCACGGCTGGCGACTAGCTCAGCGTGGGTGACCGTATCGCGGAAAGCGCCGGCAACCTGAGGTGCGCAACGCAACGAATAGGCGTCTTGGACGAAGGGACAATCGACTCGATGCGAATCGACAATCGGCGAATCTTTCAGCAATACCGTCAAGTTTGCCGCCGACGCCGCCTGACCTGGATGCGGCCGCAGCGCTTGAATATCGGCCGCGAAAACTCGGTCTGTTCCGAGCGTTGCCTCGACACTCATTGCCGCCGCGAGGTCCGCTGTTTTTGCCAGTAGTTTCAGGTCATCAATCGCCAGCAGCAACATACCGAGCATGCCGTCAGTGCCATTAATGAGAGCCAAGCCCTCTTTCTCGACGAGCTCAACCGGCGCCAGCCCGGCGTCCGATAATGCTTGCGCGGCAGGCTTTATTTCACCTTTCGCGTCGCGTACCTCACCCTCGCCCATCAACGCGAGCGCGCAATGCGAAAGCGGCGAGAGATCGCCTGAACAACCAAGCGATCCGAACTCGCGGACGACGGGAGTAATGCCCGCGTTCAGAATCGCCGCGTAAGCCTGCGCCATTGACGGCCGGACGCCGGTATGGCCGGTGGCCATCGTGTGTAGTCGCAACGTCATCATGGCCCTGACCACTTCGCGCTCGACCTCGTCACCACTACCGGCGGCATGCGACCGGATAAGAGAGCGCTGCAATTGCACGCGCAACTCGGGCTGAATATGCCGACTGGCGAGCGCGCCGAAGCCGGTCGACACTCCATACACCGGTTCACCGGAGCCGGCCAACGCGTCGATGCGTGCGCGCGAGGTGGCCATGCTGGCCAGCGATTCCTCGGTCAACTCGACGCGGGCACAGTGGCGGGCGACGGCGACGATGTCACGCCGGCGCAGCGGCGCGGGTGCGATCAGCACGGTCGAAGAGTCAGTGGCGGCCAGTGTCTGCGCAGTCATGTGATCAGTGCATCGTGTTCATGCCGCCGCTGTCTGTACCGGCGATAGGATTACGTCTGGAATCTCAGACAGGAGTCACTATTGTCGTCGGTACCGGCAGTATCGAGAGCACTCGCGGTACTGCGCGCGCTGGCTTCCCGCGCCGAGCCAGTGCCGGCGGCGGTATTGGCGCGTGATCTCGACCTGCCTCGATCGACGGTTTACCACCTGCTGGCCGTGCTCGAAGGCGAAGGATTCGTCGTCCATCTGCCGGAATCGCGCGCTTACGGCCTGGGTGTCGGGGTTTTCGAGCTCGGATCGGCCTACCTGCGCAACGACCCCTTGGAACGACTTGCCCGCCCGTTGCTCGCGAACCTCGTCGAGCAAACGGGCCACACGACACATCTCGGCGTATTGCACGGGCGCGAAACTTTGTATCTGCTGAAAGACCAGCCGCGTGGCGCAATTCCTCTGGTGACCGAAGTCGGCGTGCGACTGCCTGCACACCTCACCGCAGTCGGGCGCGCGATGCTCGCGGTATTGCCGCGCGCGCAAGTGCGAGCGCTTTATCCGACCAGGGCCGAGTTTATCGATCGAACCGGCAGTGGACCTTTGACGCCGATCGCTTTGCGCGAACTACTCACAACCGAACGCGTGCGCGGATGGTCAGAAGAGGACGGCCATATCACCACCGGCATTGCTTCGGTGGGTGCCTGCGTACTCGATTATGGCGGACGCCCGGCAGCCGCCATCGGCTGCACATTTCCCAGCGGGGCTATTCCATCGGACGCCGCGCGAGCGGAACTCGCGGCCACGGTTCGCGGTACCGCTACTCGGTTATCGAGCCGACTATCGGGCTCGCGGCCGGAGCATTCGTAAGGACGCATATTCGCCGATCTCGGCACAGGACCAAGGTCAGCATTGCCAATCGAGACTCCATAATCCACAGGCTAAATCTCCGAGTTCGTTATCCACAATCCACTGACAGCACAGTGCTTTGTCGGTGGACGACGATACCGTTCTAGTAAGCGAAACGGAGGTGAGAAACCTAGTGATACCAGCGATAACGGCCATGACTGAGCTGGCGCCCGTGACCCAGCATCTGCAAACCGCGATCGACGAACTGCGATCTGTCGATATCGGGCAGCTATCCGACGCTGTCATCTGTGAACGGATCGCGAGCTTGCGCCGTCAGATCGATCAACTCGAGGCCATCTGGTCGCGAACCGTCGCAGTCGCTCACCGACGCGGCGCCACGTCAGCCGATGGGCATCTCAGCACGGCCGCGTTCTTGCGCCATGCCTGTCACCTCACCCATGGCGCGGCACGCACTCGCGTCGATGTCGCTGCCGCCGTCGAAGAACTACCAGCAGTGGCTGCGGAATTCGATGCGGGTGTCATTTCTCACGGCCACGTTGCGATTATCACCCAGGCCTTGGCCGCGTTACCGGCCGAGATTGCCGCCAACGCCGAACCGGTATTGCTCGAAGCGGCTCGCCATCTCGACACTGGCAAACTGCATCAGGTCGCCCGCCGGATACGGCATATCGCCAATCCTGGCGGCCAAGCCGACGCCGATCAACGCCACTACGAGCGCCGCTGGCTCGACCTAGCCACCACCTTCGACGGTCTGGTCGCCGTCAACGGGCTACTGGACCCAGAAGCTGGCGCCGCATTACGCACGGCCATCGACGCCATCAACCAGCCGGTACCCGGCGACGAACGCACACCCAGCCAACGCCGCGCCGATGCCCTTTACGAACTTGCCCGCGGTGCGCTTGACGCTGGATCGCTGCCCGACACCGGCGGTGAACGACCCCATATCACCGTCACCATCGGGTTAGCTTCGCTGCAAGGCGAACCTTTCACTCCGCCGGCCGAGTTGGCTTGGGCTGGCCCGATTAGCGCTACCGCCGCCCGCCGAATCAGCTGTGACGCTACCCTCACCCGCATTATTATCGCCAATAGCGGTCTAGAACTTGCCGACGAAAACGGCAAAACGAGCCAGCGCGACGAACCGACAAGAATGCGTGAATCACCGTGGTGGCAGGCACTCCCGCCACCACTTCGAGCAGCCAGTCTGCCACTCGATATCGGTCGCGCGACTCGAGTAATTCCGCCCGCACTACGAAAAGCTCTCATCATCAGAGATGGTTGCTGCGCATTTCCGGGCTGCGATCGACCGCCATCATGGTGTGACGCTCACCACATTCGGCACTGGGCAGACGGCGGTCCGACCGCACTGGCCAACCTTGTGCTGCTCTGTCGACGACACCATCGGTATGTCCACGAAAAACGCTGGCAACTCACCTTGAACCACGAAGGAACCGTCACCGCGACACCGCCAACAACACCACCGCCGCCGAAGCCGGCGAAAGAAGCTCTCAGCAAAATCGCTTGATTCGACTCGTTTAGGCGTTTGGAGATGGCGCGTCAGCGCGGAGGTGGGAGTAGAGAACCATGTCGTTCCACCTGCCTTCCCGCCATTGCGCGCCTCGCAAGACACCTTCCCGGGTAAATCCCGCCTTCTCCAGCGATCTCTGCTCAGCATGGTTGGTGACATCGGTACCCGCCTCGATCCGATTCACCGGATAAGTGGCGAACAAATAATCCACCAGCGCAACTTGGGCACTCGTACCATGGCCGTGACCTTGATAGGCCGGCAGCAACCGGATGCCGATGTTGAAAGCATTAGACATCGGCGGCGGTCCGTAAGGCAGCGCGCGCCACTCGATATCGCCGATCATTACGCCGTCCAGATCGATGGCGAGCGTTCCCCCGTCATCGCTGATCAGTCCGCGCTCTGCCCAACGAGCACGAATAGCCGCACTACTGCGTGGGAACCCGAAGAAACTGTAGGGATCTTCAGCCGAACTCGGAAGCGAATCGAAATAGGCAAGCTCGGCTTCGGTAAACGTTCGCAGCGTGACCATAGTCGTCAACGGTATGACACCTCAGCGACCGAGGTCGCGTTCCCCTTGATGGCGTCGACAGCACGGGGTCCTGATCTATGCGCCCGTAACGGGAGTTCTTGAACAGGAACCTTTGAACAGGAACGGCTAGAGAGAACCCTCGACACCACCATCAGGGCCGAATCGACCTCGGCAGGTTAGCCAGAGCGGCGACGCGTGGTCAAGCTGCCGTTTAGCGCACTCGGCGGCGCAGAGTTGGCTCGGTTAGCGACGGCGGCTGCCAGCCGGCATCTATTGGGTTCACGTTGACACCCGGCGGCACGATCTCGTCGATTCGATCGAGCACATCGGCAGACAACGTGACCTCAAGGGCTCGCAACTGAGATTCGAGATGCTCCATCGTGCGCGGCCCGATAATGGCCGACGTGATTGCCGGATGCCGAATCACGAATGCCAGCGACAACTCCAGCAGCGTGATACCCGCATCAGCCGCGACCTTCGCCAAAGCATCGACCACGTCGAGTTTGCGTTGGTTGCCGGGAATAGACATGTCGTAGCGGCCGGGAATCCGCTCAGCCCGCCGGCTGGCATTCTCCTTGCCAGAACCGAACGAGCCCGATAACCAACCGCCAGCCAACGGGCTCCAGGGCAGCACACCCAAACCGTATTCCTGGCAGACCGGTAGCACGTCGGTTTCGATGCCGCGAACCAGAATCGAATAAGGCGGCTGTTCGGTGCGGAAGAACTCACGCCCGCGCTTTTCCGCCGTCCAACGTGCTTCGACGATCTGGTGCGCAGGGAAGGTCGAGCTACCGAAATAGCGAATCTTGCCGGCGCGAACGAGATCGGTCAGCGCGCCAAGCGTTTCGTCGATATCCGTCTCAGGCGACGGGCGGTGAATCTGGTAGAGATCGATGTGGTCGACGCCGAGCCGACGCAGGCTGTTCTCACACGCGGTGGCAATCCAGCGACGGGAGTTGCCCTGCTGGTTGGGGTCGTCACCCATCGTGCCGTGCACCTTGGTCGCCAAGAAAACCGCCGACCGATCGACCTGGGCGAGCGCCTTGCCGACGATCGTTTCCGACTCACCTTGTGAGTAGACATCGGCGGTATCGATCAGGTTGATCCCGGCGTCCAACGCCCGGCGGATGATGCGAATCGAGTCGTCGTGGTCGGGGTTTCCCCACCCACCGAACATCATCGCGCCGAGCGTGAACGGACTTACCTTGACGCCAGTGCGGCCCAGATCCCTATATTCCATACCGATTAGCTTACACGCGCCAGTACTGGGTGGCTAGCGTCAGTCTGAGTCCCCGGCCTGAGCACCCCTCGGTCTGGGCGTTTTCCTCAGGCTTGGGCAATTCCCTCGGTGAGAATGCCGCCATCGGCATGGACGGGGATGCTGCCGAGCTTGCCCTTCTGGTAATCCTCGAATGCCTGCACAACCTCGGCCTTGGTATTCATCACGAAAGGCCCATAAACCGCGATCGGCTCGCGAATCGGCTGGCCACCGAGAATCAGCACGTCCATCTCAGGACTGCGCGACTCTTGGGTCGGCGCGGCCGAAATCGTGATGGTGTCGCCCTCACCGAACACTGCCAACTGCCCCATCGATATCGGACGGCGCGAAGCCACCGAACCACCCGCCGCACCGCTAGCTGAGCCGCTCGTCGAACCGCCAACGAAGCCACGACCGGCCATCGTGTAGACGAGCGCGTTGAAGTCGGCTCGCCACGGCAACGTCAACGACGCCCCTGGCGACAGGGTCGCATGCACCAACGCGATCGGGGTATGTGTGCTGCCCGGACCAGCGTGACCAGCCACCTCACCGGCAATGACGCGCAATAATGCGCCGCCATCTTGCGACGCCAACAGTGACACGGCCGACGCGCGGATGTCCTGGTAGCGCGGCGCGGCAAACTTATTGACGCGCGGCAGATTCACCCATAGCTGGAACCCGTGAAATAGCCCGCCGGTGAGAACGAGCTGCTCCGGCGGAGCCTCAATATGCAGAATGCCGGCACCGGCAGTCATCCACTGGGTGTCACCATTGGAAATGAGGCCACCGCCACCGTTGGAATCCTGGTGGCGAAACTCGCCATCGATCAAATATGTCACGGTCTCGAAACCGCGATGGGGATGCCACGGCGTCCCTTTAGGCTCCCCCGGCGCGTATTCGACCTCACCCATCTGGTCCATATGAACGAACGGGTCGAGCGCAGCAAGATCGACGCCGGCGAATGCCCGCCGGACCGGAAAGCCTTCACCCTCGAACCCAGACGGCGCGGTCGTTACCGAAAGCACCGGGCGGTCGCGATCAATGGCGGGGTCAGTCGCCGGCACTCGCGGTAGCGCCAGTGGATTTTCAACGGTCACAGCAGGCATCGGAGTCTCCTCGTTCGACAGTCTGCCTCTTTTGGTGGCAGCCACTCATCAAACATTGTTGCGCACACAATCATTCCCGCGTCGCGACCCTGACTCCGGCGGCTCCTGCCTGACACTTCCACCCCTCCCGCCACCGGCTACGGCAGCGAGAGCAAGGCCGGCAGGTGACGTGGCGGCGGATTGCCGTGGCTCAGCATCGCGTCGTGGACCTCTCGATCCGACCACGTCGGATGCGCAATCCGCAACCGATCGGCGATGTCGCGCACCTGGGTGAAGCCGACGTGATAAGTCGAAAGCTGAGTACTGGTGAGCTGGACCCGCCGCCACTTGCCGGCGGCCTCACCCTCCTCTTGAAAACCGCGCCCGAGCATCAGCGCCATCGCTTCAGCTTCGCTCAACTCGTCGCAATGCACACGGACGTCGAGGATCGCGTTGATTCCCGCGCGTAGCCGCATCTTGAGTTGCTGCATGCGAATATTCGGGCCACCGAAGCCCGCGTTGAGCATGGTTTGTTCGGCATAGACCGCCCAACCTTCGACGAACGGACCACTCCAAAACGCCTTGTGCACCAGCGTCGGCGATATGCCGCGACGGCTGTGCGCGAGCTGGAGCACATGCCCCGGCATCGCCTCGTGGATCACCAGATTGCGTAGCGCGTGCACGTTGTACTCGCGATAGAACGAGGCAACCCGCTCAGCCGACCAATCGGCCGGGGTGGGCGAGATCGCGAAGAATGTCATGGTGCCCGGCGGATCAAGTGGCCCGGGCGGGTCGCAATAGGCGATGGCAACACCACGATGAATCTCTGGCATCACGATGACCTCGACCGGATCGTCGTACATCGTGATGAGGTCATGCTCACGAACGAACGCGGTCGTCTCGGCGATTGCTTCATTCGTGATCGCTAGCACGGTATCGTCGGTCGGGGCCTCGGCAGCCAACCGGTTGAGCACCTCGCGCGGGGTTCCACCGAGCGAGGCCGCGACCTCGGCAATCTGCTCCTCGATCTCGGCGACATCGTCGAGCGCCGCTCGCAACACCTGTTCTGGCGACATCTCCACATCGAGTACGAGCCCGAGCTTGCGGGCAAAACGATCGCGACCGAGCCGCGGATCGCCGGCCGCGTCATCGAGCTGGGCTGTCAACCACCCAACGTGTTCGGTCAGCGCCTCTCGCGCGGCAACGAGTGAGGGCTCGACGGCAGACCGAACCTCCGGAACGACATCGAGCTGACCCGCGATGTCGTCGAGCAAGCCGAGCGTGCCACCGAATTGGCCGATGGCCGTTTCGACATGCACCCGTGGCATGTCACGCAACGTGGCCCGCGCCACTTCAAGCTGCTCCGGAATCTGGCTGAGCCGGCCAGCCGCATTACGCAATCGTTGTGGCAACGGAGCGAAATCACGTGCCAGCAGCAGATAGAGCGCGCTGCCTGGATTCGCGACCAGCGGGTTCCAGCTATGTTCGCCGTCGTCACCGATCGCGAGCACCCGCTCACGTAATCGGACGCTGAGCACTTCGGCGTCGACCCGGTGCGCGACAGGTAGCTCGACGTCGTCCCATTCTTGGAGTTCAGTGAGCCGAGCCGCGAGCACCCGACGCTCGTCATCGAGGGCAGCCGGACGCAGGTCATCAAGCCGGTCATCGAAGCGATGGTCGCCCAACGAGCTAGCCAACACCGGTTGCCTAACCAGGATGTCTTCGACGGCCGCCGCCGCGAAGGCCTCGAACCCCTCGATCTCACTCATACGGCCCCACTCACGCGTCACTCATGGGTTGTTGCTCATTGCGTCCACCCTAGCCAGGCAAAGCCGAGAAGATCACCCGCGTTTCCGATCTGTGCATATCAATTTCGGTTGGATTGTGCAGCGTAGGCACGAACAATCTCACTCGCTCGGGCGCCGGGACTTGGCCTTTCCTTGGAGATATCGACGTTCCGGTTCATTGGTGGCCAGGCGCGCCGCCTGCCCATACGCACGCATTGCTTCGTCATCTTCGCTGGCCAGTTCGTGCAGATACCCCAGGGTCGCGAAGTAGCGATGGTTACCGGCCAACACGTCGCCCAGCACAGCAATCTCGGCCTGAGCTGCGCTGGGACCGTCGGTATGGGCTACTGCCACAACGCGATTGAGGTGGATCAGAGGATTTTCGCTTCGGACGGCGAGCTGGTTGTAAAGCGCCCGAAGCTGAGTCCAATTCGTTGCCTCAAATGAGGATGCCTGGTCGTGCACCGCGGCGATTGACGCTTGCAACTGGTATTCACCCATCGAATGCTGGCGGAGCGCTCCGGTCAGCAAGCTCAAACCTTCGACGATCAAAGCCCGGCTCCACAACCCTCGATTCTGCTGATCGAGGGAAACGAGCTCGCCGTTTGCCCCAAGACGAGCTGGTCGGCGTGCTTCGGTCAGCAAGAGGAGAGCAAGGAGCCCGGTCGCTTCTGGTTGATACGGCAAGCGCTCGTGCAGCTGGCGAGCCAGTCGAATCGCTTCGTCGGCCAGGTCCGTCCGGATGAGTCTCGGACCACTTGTCGCGGCGTGACCCTCGTTAAAGATGAGGTAGATGATGTGCATCACCGTCGGCAATCGGTCGTCGATGAGATCTGGCGGCGGACGGCGAAATGGCTCCTCGGAACGGGCGATCGACGCCTTGGCTCGGCTGATGCGCTGAGCAGTCGTGGCTTCGGGAAGCAGCAAAGCGTCGGCGATTTCTCTGGTGGTGAGACCACCAACGGCCCGCAGCGTCAAGGGAATCGCCGCGCTCGGCGTCAGCGAACCATGGCAGCACAAAAAGAGAAGCGCCAAGGAATCGTCCTCGGAAACTTCCGGCTCGCTCGGCAGGGCCGCCCACGAAGCAACCAGTGTTTCGCGTCGGCGGCGTGCGGTGTCGCGATGATGCTGATCGATCAGACGGCGCTTTGCGACCCGAACCATCCAGCCGACCGGCCGATCTGGCACGCCCCTCGTCGGCCACGAGTCGAGAGCGACAAGGACCGCATCCTGAACAGCGTCCTCCGCGTCAGCGAAACGCTCGCCCCTTCGCAAGAGGACACCCAGCGCCTCTGGTGCGACATCGCGCAGGAGCCTCTCGATCTCTGACGTTGTGCCAAGGTTGGCCATGCTGCCTACGAAGGTTCCGGTGCGCCCAACACTTCTCGGACCTCGATGGGTTGACGGATCGGTTCGCCACCAATGCCAGGCGCGGCCGATATTCGGGCCGCAATCTCAATCGCGCGAGCCAACGAGGCTACGTCGACGAGTCGGTACCCGGCGACCAGTTCCTTGGTCTCGGGGAACGGGCCGTCGGATACCACCGGAGGTTGGCGCCCATCAGATGTCACAAAGCGCGCCGATTCTGGACTCGCGAGCCCCTGACCGTCAACGAATTCGCCGAGTGCGGCCAGCTCGCGGTTAAGCGCGATCTGGAATTCGATGTGTGCCTGAATATCGGCCTGGGACCATTCGAATATCGGGCCCATACCCGACTCCACTGGACCGTAGTTCTGTAGGAGCATGAACCGCATCAGTCACCCTCAGTTTGACGGTCGTAGGCCGTTTGAAGTGCGGCGACATCGAGCTTGTCCATCCGCATCATCGCATCGATAGCTTGCTGAGCGCGGGTCCGATCCGATGAACCGAGCAGCGATCCAAGCACGGTCGGGACGACCTGCCACGACAATCCGAAACGATCCTTCAGCCAACCGCATCGGCCGGGCTCACCACCGTTCGCTGTCAACCGTTCCCACAGATCATCGATCTCGTCTTGTGTTTCGACGCTGATGAGCAACGAGATCGACTCGGTGAAGCCGGCGTGAACGGGGCCCCCGTTGAGCAGCAGCAGTTGCTGACCGCACAGCTCGATCGCGGCGGTGAAGATGGGTCCGTCGTTAGCTGAGACGAGCGCGTCAGGCCGTGCGGCATCAGGAAAGATCGATGTGTAGAACGCGATCGGATCAGCGAGATCGACATCGAACCAAAGGAACGGAGTGATCGTTGGCATGGTGGACCTCCAGGGCAGTGGTGTCGCCCCGAAATGGGCCGACACTCATGAGTCGCAGCTAACCTCCCATTCTCGACAACTGGTGACGAGAATCTTGCAACGCTGACTCTGTGTATGAACGTCGACAGTCAGTCGCTCTTGTCTTCGATCTCCCAAGCATGATCGAGCACATGCCAGCCGATCCGGCGCGCGGCATAGGCAGTGCTCCAGCCAGCGCCAGTTGGTGTACCGGACGCCCCCGAGCTTGCTGCCGCCGAGCCGGACACCCCCGAGCCAGATGCCGCAGCCAACGCGCGGAGCAGATCGGCGCGCATGCCATCGACCGCGTCGACCTCGCCCGGCTTCGGCGTCTTGTGCGGAAGGCCAAGCTTGCGGGCATAGGCCGCTTCGGCCGCCACCACATGTTGATAGATGGCGTCACGGTCACGACCACCACCGCGCGGGCCTTTTCGCAACTCCGCTGGCGCGCTAGAAACGACCTGGTCGAGCAGCCGCCATGACGCCTCGACCAGCGCTGCCTGCTTCGTACCCACCGCCGAGGTGACAGGGTCGGCGTCGGATGTGGTCGGCCGGTCGGGCGCGCCGAACTCGGTCGTCGCCGACCCCACGACTCGCTCTATCACCACGAATTCGCCTAACCGCACCGGGAATTTCACCCCAGCCAGCTCCGTTACCGGACGGTAGCGCGCGGCATATTCGGCCAACTTGTCTATCGCCTGCTCCGGCGTCTTCGCCCAACGACACCAGCCAGGCCATTCGATCGCCGAGGCGAAGACCTTGGTCTTGCCCAGTTCGAGGTAGATCGGGATCGTGGTCGCGGGCATCTCACCAGTCTGCCAACAACCTCCGACACTTTCGAGTAGAGCTTCACCGGTGGGCACCACATGTCGCGGAACATCAGTCGTGGGTAACGTGGGGTGCATTGAGGCCGGGACCGTCCGACCGGCGCCACCCCGAGCCGGCAGACAACACCCCATCAGGGAAACGGATCTGTGAGCACACAGCCAAGAACGACCCCGTCCGTAGCACGCGAACGGCTCGACCCACGGCAGCTCGGCGTCCCGGTGATCATGCTTTCGCACCGCGCGCCGGTCCAGTTTCGGCGCGAAGACGGAGAGCGGCGCATCCGTAAGGGCGCCGGCGGCTTGGCGACCGCGCTGATCGGGCTGACTGGCCAGCTGGACGACGCCGTCTGGGTATGCGCCACTGACTCCGACGAAGACTCTGCCGTTGCCCGCGAGCACCAAGGCCAACCGATCCGTCTCGTCATGACCGGCGAACCGCATATCGAAGCCGCCGCCTCAGCCAGCGATTCCAGCCAGCCCGATGATTCCGGCCAGCCGGTCGTTTCGGTGCGAATGGTCGACGTCGACTGCGCGGCACATGACGATTTTTACGCGGTAATCTCGAATCCGCTGCTGTGGTTCGTTCAGCATAATCTTTACGACCTGACCCGCTCGCCGAATATCGGCCAACGCGAACGCGATGCTTTCGACCACGGATATGTCACCGTGAACGAGCTATTCGCCGACGCGGTCGTGGATGAGGTGAAGGCACGCGGCGGCCGCGCGCTGGTGATGTTGCACGATTACCATTTCTATTTGGTCGCCGATCTGGTGCGGCAACGTTGCCCGGACGTCGTCCTATCGCATTTCGTGCACATTCCATGGCCGGGTCCAGATGCATGGCGGGTATTGCCTCCCGATATGCGTGAGCGCATTTTCTCCGGCCTACTCGGTAATGATGTGGTCGCCTTCCACACCGAGCGATTCGCGCGCAACTTCCTGCTGTGCGCGCAAGAACTACTCGGTCTACCGATCAATCTCGACACGATGACCGTCACGATTGGCCCTCGGACCGTGACCGCCCGCACCTACCCGATTTCGATTGACGTCGAAGCACTGCGCGCGGTCGCCGACGGAGAACCGGTTCGCGAACGTGCCATCGAGTTGAAGAAGTCGTTAATGCCGGACGACGGCCAGCTCATTGTGCGGGTCGATCGCACCGATCCGTCGAAGAACATCGTGCGCGGCTTCTTGGCGTTCGAACGGTTGCTCGACGAGCATCCTGACCTGGTCGGCAAAGTGCGATTCTTGGCTTTTCTGCAACCGAGCCGACTCGACGTCCCCGAATATGCCGACTACGTCGGCAGGATCGGTTCAGTGGTCGCGCGGATCAACGCGAAATACACCCGCGGCGGTTATGCCCCGATCGACCTTCGCCTGCACGAAGATTTCGCGACCGCGGTCGCCGCTTATACCCTCTGCGACGTCGTGCTGGTGAATTCAATCGCCGATGGCATGAATCTGGTGGCCAAAGAAGCCGTGTCGGTGTCGCGGCACAATGCGGTGCTCGCATTGTCAGAAAACACCGGCGCCCACGAAGAGTTGGGAGCTTTCGCGGTCACGTTGTATCCGTTCGATATCCAACAGCAAGCCGACGCGCTGTTCGAGGCGCTGACCATGGCACCCACCTTGCGTCGGGAGCGATGCGAGGCTGCCGCGGCGATCGTGGCCGCCAACGACGTGACCAAGTGGCTCGACGTCCAACTCGATGACCTTGCCGCGATCACCGGCCTGTGGAATGCGGTGCGCTGAACAGCGCTGTCTCGAACAGATATGCGTTGAACGAAGCTGCCTCGAATTACGTGAGCGCCGACGTTAACGACAAAAGTAAAGGTATCGGTCCGGCCTTGGTTGCGACCATTGATGTGATAGATCGTTGATCTGTGGTTGAAATCTGGCTCGTGATTAACTTCTTGCGCGGCGCCTGTTGCGCTATTCAATAGCCCTGTGCTGACCGGCGCTGATCGCAACCTGTATTGGGACCAGGCGATGTGACGTCCGCCAGGCAGGGCGCTCATGATCCACAGATGTGTGATTCCGGCGAGGGGAAGCAGGCCGACCTAGATGCCGTACTTCGCCAATGAGTAAGCCACTACGCTGGCATCCCCGGCCAACAGACCGCGACGAGCAAGGCGTTGTTGGGCGTTCCCTTAAGTGGGTGACCAACACCCATTCGTCAAAACCTCGGCGATATCTTAGGAAGCTTGCTGCGACGAACTCAGCTCGGCATATCTTCCTTTCTTCCTTGGCTCGGGCGACGCTGTGATGACATAGACATAGCACTCAATCATCCCCCGCCGTGCTCATACTCCGCACCATAATATTCTGGGACCTCTGCCCCCATCAGGCCGAGGATACATCCGCTGACTGCGCCTACGACCGCGCCCGGGCCTGCACCTACTCCTCCCGCCATTACCCCAGCGGCAGCACCGTAAGGGGCCATCGCGGTTGCTCCCACATAACAAGCGCCGATGTCCGTGGCCAGATCCAGCATGCTTACATCCGTTGATTGTAAGTATGCTATTTGTTCCTGCGAAATTACGTCCAAATAGTGAATGGGCGCGAGGACCATGATCGGTTTTCCGTGCAGCCCGTTGACGGCGGTGACGGAGATCTTCCACGGTGTGTCGACCGCCATCACACAAAAGTAGTCATCAGCACAGTCGGGGTGAGATGAGTTCATCTGATCAAAGACCCATTGGTCATAGCCGACGTCGTCACAAAAGCTTTGATGACAATCTGGGTCACAGCCAAGGTAACAATTGGGGTCCATACTTAATGTCCCGCTGAGATCGCTCTTGTTAAGCGGGTCTTGGCAGGCATAGTCGTAGGGATTGCAGCTACCGCCCGGTACCGAATCGGGTTGGAGGAAGCGTCCTAGCGTTGGGTCATACAGGCGTGCACCCATCTCGACGAGGCCGCCGAATCCGTCCGCGCTGCGTTGTTTGCCGCCCTTCCAGCCGTAGGTGGCATTGGGGTTTCCGTTTCCATTGGTACCGAACTCGGTGTAGGACGATTGACTCTCAACACCAAAAGTTGGATTGTTTGGCGTCTGGGCAATCACGTTGGATTGCAGATCTGTCAACTCCAGCGTCGTGCTCCAAGTTCCGGCGTAGGTGGAACTTTCGGCGGCAAGATTACCGTCAATACCTACAACGTCATGCTGGATGCTGGTCGTGCCGTCGTCATAGAAACTCTCGGTCCAGGCTGGACTGTCCGAGCTATTCGCGTAGTCGTTCGTCTCAGTCGTGCCTGTGACGCCATCGTATTGGGTAGCGAGCCGACCGGCTGGATCGATGGTCATCCGGTCGACGTTGCTGGTGCTGCCTTGGCGGCTCTCCGAGCTAACCATGTCATTGGCGTAATAGGTGAGCGTCACTGACCCCGAAGCCGCGGGCAGATCAGTGTCAGGCGCTAGACCAGAGCTTGGAACTGTTGTTGTGCGCCCAAGGTCGTCGTAGGTGTAACCACTTCCCGTGAGACGGTCCGCTTGGTCGTAGTTGAAGCTAGTAGTGTTCACGCCTTCGCATTCGATACCGGTTCGGTCAGCGTCCGCGTCGTAGAGATACATGCGATCTGGGCAGGTAGGGGTAATAGAAGTGGCGTTGTATGCGACGACGAGCCTTTGCGCGTCGTCATATTCGTTGAACTGACCCGGGCTGCCGGCCGTCACAGCCACCTGCCCGTGATCGTTATAAACGTCGACTGACGACGCCCAGGTTGAAGTCCCCACCGTGTAGATAAGGGAGTCGTAGTCAACTATGCCGCCATGGCCATAGTTGTGTGTCGCGACGAGGCCGTTCGGGTAGGTCTGCGTTACCATCCGGCCGTCCGGGTCATAAGTAGCTGTGAATGTTCCCGCAATATTGTCGCTCTTGCTCGTTACAAGGCTGCGGTGCTCAGTGGACGTGTCGTAGGTGTAGGTGGTGGTCGCCATACCGTCAGACTGAATACTCACACGACCGTCGGCGTCATACACAGTGTCACTGCTCAATTCAGTGCCATCGTGGTAGGAGTAAACTCGCCCATCGGTGTCGTAGCCGGTGGTGATCGTGGCTCCGCCGCTCGCGGACTCGGTGGCCGGTAGGCCCATCGTCGGGCTGTAGCTGATTGTCGTCTTCGGAACTGGCGTCCCGCCGTTTGCGGCCGGTGTCACGGTAACCGCGCTGGTAATTGCACGCCCAGCCGTGTCGTAGGTGTTAGTCGACTTTCGGGTGGTGGTGCCGTTGGCTGAGGTCGTCGTCAGCGGTTGGTTGAGAATGCTATAGGTGACAGTGTTTGTTGGAAGCTTGGGGCCGCTCGTGGGCTGGGCAGCGGGAGAGGTTCGGCAGGCCAAACCCGCCTCTGCGATATTCACGCACGGACCAGTGCCCGTGGCCGTGTAATAGGCCGTGAGACTTGTCCTCGCCGTGACACCTGTCGGATCACTTGCAGCACGCAATTCGATCGTCTGGCCCTGAGCGTTATATCGGGTCGTTGTGGTGAGGTTTGGGCTTGTGCTATCCATGACGACAGTCGACGTAGTTGGCTTCCGCAGTGACCATCCACTGGGGTCACCTGCCTCAATAGCGTTGTATCCCAGCTTCGTGACCAGAGGGTCGAAAGCTTCCCCATCCTGGTCCACCGCATCTTTGGTCACCGTCGTCGGCAGGTGGTAGGTCGCACCATTCGGGGAGTTCTCGTCATAGGTGTACCGCGTCCGCGCGTGAAGATCCTCGTCCTGGGGATCAAGCTGCTGGGGATCAGAAGAACTGGTGTAATCACCAACCAGGGCGACGTGGTACGGCCCGTCTACCTCGGTGAGATCGGAACCGTCATATTTATAGATCGTCCCGAGTGCGGCAAGCGCGGAAGGGCTGCCGTCGTTGACTTGCAATGCCCGTGCATAGCTGTCCATGCCGTATTGCAGTGGATTCAGGACCTCGTCGAGCGCTAGAGCATCGGCTGAAAAGACCATGTGCCCGTCTGTATCGAATACCTCCATCGACGTCTGCCAAGCCCCGGCGCCGTAGGTTGATTGGTAGATCGGTCGTCCGCTCACGTCCATGTAAGTCAGGCTCGCCCACGGCCAGTCACCGGATGCCAGGACCGGATTCCCGTCCGCGTCGTAGCCGACATTCACCGGATAGCCCGGTGGGAAAATCGCTACAGCGGCGACCGGCTGTTCACCGCCCCACACAGCTGTGTAGGTAGGACCATTGGGAAATGGCAGGCCGTTACTTCCGCCAGTCAGGGGCACGTTGTAAACCACAGTCGTGGTATCGGTACCGCCACGGCCTGGGTCAGCGCGCGACGTCGAGGTCAGCCTGCCCGTGCTGTCATAGGCGAAGGACCACGGATTGACCCCTGGCGAACCCAGGCTGGCGATGCGGCCATTTTGGTCATAGCTATATGTGGTCTCCAAGATCGGGCTGATCCGCGGGTCATACGCAGCGCGCAAATGTCCGGTTGTGTCGTAAAGATAGGTCGCAAGAGTTTGTGATGTCATCACAGTCGGCGAGCTGGGATTCGTCGCCACAAGTGCCACAGAGGAAAAATTGCCTGCGTAGTTACCCCACTGGGTTTGACCGAGGCCCGTGGCCGTCGTCGCCGTCGCGTAGTTGATTACGAGGCTGCGGCACCCCGGCGTGGTTGTCGGCGCGGTAGTGCAGGAAACGCCAGCCGGCGGGGCACCAACGATGGTTACCAAGTTGCCGCTTGCGTTGTAAAGGTAGTTCGTCACCAAAGACCCCACGGCAGTGACCGAGCTAGTACGCCACAGAGCGTTGGTTCCCACGGTTTTCCACGTTGTCTCAGTGCCGTCCTGCTCGGTGAGAACGAATGTGGATGCGTCGTTCTTCACCAAGGTCGAGCCGTCGTTGGCGTCAGCCACCGGTGTATAGCTGATCGGATACGTGCTCCCCGCCGCGACATACACCAGCTGACTGCCGTCGGGTGAGGTGAGCATCGCCGTGCCGTTGGTACTGGTGTCGTCTGTTAACGAATCAGCGGCCGCGCCGCCCGCGCCAGGTAGATCCGCAACCCAGCCCGGCCCAAAGCCCGTGTTCTGCGCCAACGTTGAGTCGTCGTAATATACCGCGTCATTGACCTTGCCCTGCGCGAAGCCGTTATAGAGACGGATGAACGCCTCCGTAGCGCCTACGGGCACCAGGAACGTGACTGAGACCGTCTGCCAGCCTCCGGTCACAGTCGGCGCACTGCCGTCAGTCTCGACGTAGGCGCCAGTCCCCACTCGAGTAAACGCGACGGGGCGCTCACCGCGGGCCGCGTAGTCTGGCGTCAGTCCGGTCGTGGATGGCACATATTCATGGGTGGTGAAGGTGTAATCCTGGCCCGGGACCAGACCCAACCGTAGTGCGCCCTCATCACCGCCCACCGACGCAGCGGTGTTGTCACTGGATCCAGGACCCGTATTCGGGGCGACGCTCAGACTGTCCGCACCCCATGTGGTCGGAGAACTCGCCGCAGTGACCGTCGCATTTTCCGGCACGAAGCCCGAAAGGTCCGTCTCCGCGTCGTGCAAGGTCGCCGGCAGGAGGTTGCGGTCTTCGCCGGTCGGATCCAGGGTCGTCATCACACGGCCGACAGCAAGCGAACCGTAGGCCGTGGTCGCGCTAGCGTCCGTGGCTGCCAGGCGGAAATCCCCCGTAACTGAGCTCACTGTGCCGGGTCCGATCTGAGTTGCCGCCAGCGATGTCCCAAAGGCGTGGCGATTGAACTGGACTTCCGTCGGAGGATTGCTGCAAACGATCGGCGAATTCGGCAGGTAGGCACACGAGACGACCTCCACCAGCCCATCATTGCCGCCGGCGTCGGTCACCGTCTTGGCCAGGTTCCAGGTCAACGGCAGATAGAGCCCGCCCCGCGGAGGAATCGAGCCATGCGGAGGGATAGGCCAGACCGGGTGCGCCGTCGTTCCTTGGTAGGTCACATCCGAGGCCGGGATCTCGGTGAAGGCCCCGTCGGCACCCATCCGGTACTGGTAATCGATATCTCCGCCACCTGACGTCGTCGCCGACAACGTCAGATAGGCGGCCGTCCGCTGCTGCGCCACAGGCGTGTCCACACCGGCGGATGTCGTGGAGTCATTCGGCGTTACTGCTGGTATAGCCGGCCGATCCGACGACCCTGGGACCGTGGCAACAAGCTGAGGTCGTGCGGATACTTGTCGTGGCGACATAGCCGATGCTGGCGAACCATTGGCGAGGACAGCGACCAGAGTTGCCACGGCCGAAACCAACACCAGTGTCACCCGACCGTGGCCCGCACGAGTGCGACCCGACGTCGTTGAAGCGGGCATGCGACGAGACATCAACGACCTCCGGATGAGCACACACGGCCGTTGCGGTATCGCAACAGCGCTACTTTCTATCAGCGCGGCTTGGACGGAACTAGCGCGTTTTGGTGAATCACCCAAGATCGACTCGGCACGTTCATCTGGCCTATACCGAGAATTCACCTGCGCGCTGTCGCGCTTAACAAGCCGCTCCCGTGCGGACATCGCAAAGAGCACTCGGCGTCCATTCTGCCGATCGACCATGGCGGATCGACGCCGACCGTGATGGTCGCCACGCAGCCTGAGAAACTCGCAGGTAGGAATCCGCAGCAGAGGTGCTCATGCTGTCCTGTCGGGTGCGGCGGTCAGATATCGACCACGTTGTCATCGGGCCGGGTGGTCTGTTCACACTCAGTACCAGGATATGTCGTGGGACGGTATGTCCCGCGTCAAGGAGTTGGCAGGTTTTCGGTCGTTTGAAATGTGGGGATGGTGGGGTCGGCCAGGCCAAAATGCACCTCCTTGGGCCG
>OLLX01000226.1_pt1 | contig 41313 bp, 37 predicted proteins | sample 1604651 | NCBI WGS metagenome assembly OLLX01 (sample SAMEA104055725, study PRJEB20765) | soil metagenome | biome: Arctic tundra; feature: Polygonal ground; material: soil | place: USA | collected 2011-09 | depth 0-0.5 m
GGCCACCCAGTAGAACATCAACACGGACCCACCAACTGCGGAATTACGTGAGCGCAGCCACCGGGAATTACGTGAGCGTCCACAAGTGGTCGAGATGATGCGCCGGTGCCCATCAACCATCGACGACGCGGCGTCATTGTTGGGCAACTGTCGATGGAATCCTTGTGGGGTCCGGTCGAGGAAGGGATAGTCGATGAACCGTTACGGCCAACAAGCGCGGGCCCATTGCGAGAAGTGGCTACCGGCCACGATGGCGGCGATCGGCGATCCGGAAACGTACTTTTCGATGTTGGGCCTGGCGGTGGCGGACGAGATCGACCAGCTGGCGCAGGAACTGGCAGCGACCGAACCGGCGTCGACGGATTATCTGGAGAATTTGGGGCGGCTTCAGATGGCGCGGTTCACCGCGGAAGAGGTCGTTCTGCGCGAGCGGGTGTTGCTGGCACCAGAAGCGACGACCCCAACGAGCGACACCTCCGTACCGGACCCGACCGGGGCGACGGATTACCCGAGCCAGAATCTAGACCAGGACCCGGAGTTGGTTCTGTCGCTGCCGTTCGGGCAGACACGGTGGCTGGCCATCTCGACCCCGTCGACACGGCCAGCCCTGACCGACAGCAGCCAGTAGCAGCACAACCACCGGCTCGATCTGGCGCGCCTGCTGGTGTGGGGGTGGCGGGTTTTCGGCCGTTGTCTCAGCGTGATCTCGCCCCGTCAGGTGTTCGGGCAAAAGTCGATGCGAACCTGGCCGCGTTGACCGTGCTACGTGACCTCACAACCCAGGACCGGGCGGCAACCCTTACGGAGCAGCGGTTGTTGGCCCGCTGGTCGGGCTGGGGTGCGGTTCCGGGTGTCTTCGACCCCACGAGCACTGAGTTCGCCGACGCGGGTGAGCAGCTACGGGGGTTATTGTCACCGGCGGATTACCGGGCCGCTTCCCGCACCACATTGAACGCCCATTACACCGACGCGGCTGTGGTGGCCGCGATGTGGGAGTTCATTACAGCGGCGGGGTTCGATTCGTCCGACGCGACGGTGTTGGAGCCGGGTTGTGGTGCCGGTACGTTCCTGGGTTTCGCACCCCCTGGTGCGCGGGTTGTCGGGGTGGAGTTGGACCCGACCAGTGCCGCTATCGCCGCTGTCTTGTATCCGGGGGCCGACATTCGGGCCGAGTCGTTTGCTGATACTCGTGTTCCGGTTGGTTCGGTTGATTTGACGATCGGGAATGTGCCGTTCGGGAAAACCGTGTTACATGACCGCGTCCACAACGGCAGCGGGCATGGGTTGCATAACTACTTCATCATCAAATCCCTAAATCTGACCCGCCCTGGTGGTGTGGTCGCGGTGATCACGTCGCATTGGACGATGGATTCCCGTAACCCCGCTGCCCGTAGGGAAATCGCTGCCCTAGCTGATCTGGTTACCGCTATCCGGCTCCCCATCACCACCCACGAAAAGACCGCCGGTACCAGGGTCGTCACCGATCTGCTCGTGCTACGCCGCCGCGCACCGGGCGGCGAACCCGGCACCAACAGTGAAGCCAGCACCGAACCCGGCGCCGCGAGCGAACCTGGCGTTGGTGGGTTGGCGTGGGAGCAGACCGTCGGGATCGGTGAAAGCAATAACCGGCCGGGCGCGACGAATGTGGCTGTGAATGAATATTTTGTGGCTAACCCGGACCGGGTCATCGGGACGTTGGGGACCCGTCACGGGCAGTGGGGGCCTGAGGTTGATGTGCGTTACGACGGTGACGTCGCCGCCGCGCTCAGTACCCGCCTGACCGAAACACTGCGCACCCACCATGCTGCCGCACCTGGAAGTGGATTGTTCTCCATCAAACCAACCCCCGTAACCACGACAGTTCCGGTGGCTGGCCGGGTGGCGAGTTTCGAGGAAGATCACCTCGACGTTGATGGGCACGGTGGTTTCACTATTGTTCGTGGCGGCCAGGTGGTTCCGTACGCGGTGCCGGCCAGCCAGGGGCGTGAACTTACCGAGCTGCTTGGGTTACGTGATGTCACGCTCGATTTGTTGAATGCCGAAGCGACTAGTGCCGAGGACAGCGAACATATCGGCGGGCTACGTCAACAACTCGGACAACGCTACGACGACTATGTGGCACGGTTCGGGCCGATTAACCGGGTCACGTTCCGCCGTACCGGCCGTACTGATCCTGACACGGGTGAGGAACGCCTGGCTAGGGTCCGCCCACCGCAGGGCCGTTTCCGTGATGACCCGCACGCGCCGGCCGTGTATGCCCTGGAAGCCCATGACCCGGTCGCGGGTACTACTCGTAAAGCGTCCATCATGTCGGGGCGGGTCATCGGCCCACCTACCCCCCGGTTGGGTGCTGACAGCGCTGAAGACGCGATCGCGATCAGCCTCGACAGCTACGGTGAGGTTCGGCTCCCCGACGTTGCCCGACTACTAGGCACTAGCCCCGACCAAGCCCGGACGGCGATGGCCGGCCTGGTGTTTAACGACCCCACCCAGCCCGAGCGGCTGGTACCGGCGGCGGAGTACTTGTCCGGCAACGTCCGCACCAAACTCACCACCGCCCAAGCTGCCCACACCGCAGCCCAGATCGCTCCCGCCGCAGCCGCAGTAGTTGAGGAAGGTAGCGGTCGGTGGGTTGAGAATGTGGCCGCGTTGCGGGCGGTGATCCCGCCGGATTTGAGCCCGGCCGAAATCGACGCCCGGCTCGGTGCGAGTTGGATCAGCGCCGACATCGTCTCCCAGTTTCTGACCGAAACCCTCGATGACCCCACCGTGAAAGTTGAACATCCCGGCGGTTCGATGTGGACGGTTCGCGGTAACCGCCACAGCGTGCTAGCCACCACCACGTTCGGGACTGGGCGGGTGAACGCGATTGATTTGACCCAGGCGATTTTGGAGCAACGCCACATCCGGGTCATGGACGAACTCCCCGACGGCAAACACCTGCTGAACCTCACCGAAACTGTTGCCGCGCAAGAAAAAGCGACCCAGCTTGGGGAGCGGTTCGCGGATTGGATCTGGTCCGACCCGACCCGCGCCCACGAACTAGCCCACATTTACAACGAAACATTTAATGCGATCGTGCTCCGCAACTACGACGCGACAACCCGGCAACTACCAGGGTTGGCGTTGGGGTTTATCCCACGCGCCCACCAAATCGCGGCAATCTCCCGGATCGTGGCCGAACCATCCGTGCTGCTAGCCCACGATGTGGGTGCTGGGAAAACCGCGGAAATGACATGCGGAATGATGGAACTCCGCCGCCTGCGCTTAGTTAATAAGCCCGCTGTGGTGGTGCCGAATCATATGTTGCACCAGTTCACCACCGAATGGATGCAGCTTTATCCCCAAGCACGGATCCTCGCCACCGGTATCGAAGATCTGGTTGCCGGCAAACGGCGGCTGATGGTCGGGCGGATCGCGACCGGTGACTGGGACGCGGTCATCATGTCCCGGTCAGCCTTTGAACGACTCCCCCTGTCCGCCGCCGCGCAACGGACCTATTTGGATAATCAACTCGACGACCTCCGGACCCAGTTAGCGAACTCGCGGGCCGCCGGTGGTTTAAGTGTGAAACGGATCGAAGGAATGCTCGCCCGCGCCGAAGAACACCTGAAAAAGCTGACCGATACGGAGAAAGACCCCGGCATCACCTTTGAAGCGACCGGTATCGACTACGTGTGTGTTGATGAAGCCCACGCCTACAAAAACCTCCGCACCCCCTCCAACATCCCCGGTGTCGCCATCGACGGGTCCGGACGCGCCACCGACCTCGACATGAAAATCGACTACCTACGCACCCGCCGAGGTTCCCGAGTCGCGACGTTCGCGACCGCGACACCGATCGCGAACTCCGTGTCAGAGGCCTACGTGATGATGCGTTACCTCCGACCCGACGTCCTGGTCGACGCTGGTATCACCGATTTCGATAGTTGGGCCGCCACGTTCGGGGAAGTGACCACCGATCTGGAACTGTCCCCAGACGGGTCGCGGTACCGGATGGCATCACGGTTCGCGAAATTCCGTAACGTCCCCGAACTGCTCCGCATGTGGCACCTGTCCGCCGACATCAAAACCGCCCACGACCTCCAACTCCCCGTCCCCGACCTGGCCGGTGGCCAGCCACATACGGTCGTCATACCGGCCAGTACGCAGTTGTCGGGGTTCATGGCCGAGTTAGCTGATCGGGCCGACCGGGTGCAATCACGCACCGTCGACCCGACCGAAGACAACATGCTGCGGATCGCGACCCACGGGCGGATGGCCGCCCTCGACCTACGCCTCCTAGGCCACGATCCCGGACCGGACACCAAAATCGTTACGGCCGCCGCCCGGATTGCCGCTATCCACCACGCGAATGCGGACCGGACCTACCCCGGGCAGACGGTACCGGGTGCGTTGCAGTTGGTGTTTTGTGATCTCGGCACGCCGCGTGACGGTTGGAATGTTTACGACGAACTCCGTACCCACCTCATCAACCACGGTGTTCCGGACCAGAAAATCCGGTACGTGCATTCGGCGCGTAACGACCGAGAAAAAGGTGAACTGTTCACCGCGTGCCGCACCGGTGGGGTCAGTGTCCTCATCGGGTCCACCGAACGGATGGGTGTCGGCACTAACGTGCAAGCCCGCGCGATCGCCTTACATCATTTGGATTGTCCGTGGCGGCCGGCTGATCTGGCTCAACGGGAAGGACGGATCCTGCGCCAAGGTAACAACAATCTGAGCGTAGAAATCGTGCGGTACGTCAGCGAAGGAAGCTTCGACGCCTACCTGTGGCAAACCGTTGAACGTAAAGCCAGGTTCATTAGCCAAGTGATGCGTGGGCGCCTGGACGTCCGCGAAATTGAAGACGTTGGCGACACCGCCCTCTCGTACTCCGAAGTGAAAGCACTCGCCACCGGTGACCCCCGCATCCTCGAGAAAGCCCGCGCTGATGCTGACCTGACCCGGTTGGAAAGACTCGAACGTGCCCACCTCCGCACCCGCCGCACCCTGTCCGACACTGTGAACAGCGCCGACCGGCGACTGCCCGTCCTGGCTGGCGACCTGAACCGTCTCGACACCGCGATAGGTCGCCAGCTAGATACCCGGGGTGAGAAGTTCACCGCCACCATCGGCGGCGAGTTTTACCGTAATCGTGGTGACGCCGCGATCGCGTTACGCAACCAACTCACCACCCACCTCACCAACCAGCTCGCCACTGCGTTCCCCCACGCGGCCAGTACTGGCACGGCGGCAGTAGTCCCAGTTGGTGAGATCGGTGGTTTCACCGTTGTGGTGAGCCGGCGCACCAACCCGAGCCCTCATCTGCGGCTGGAACTCGCTGGTGTGCCTCGTAGTGGATTCGACGTGAACGACGACGAACTGCGGGCCGATAAAACATACGGACTGATAACCCGACTGGAAAACCGGGTCAGCGCACTACCCGCCACCCGCACCGACATCGCCCACGAAATCAACCAACTCGACCGCGAACGCCAACGAGCAACCACCGAACTCGACACCCCCTTCCCCCACACCCAAGCACTCCAGAACGCCCGGGCCCGGGCCGCCAACCTCACTGCTGCCCTCACCAAAACCCTCCACAGCCACGCCCTCATCCCTACTGCTGCCGCCAGCGCTTCTCCGGCCGCCTCCAGTCCGGCCGTTCCCGGTTCGGTCGTCGCCAGTCCCGCCAGCGTTGAGAAACCGGTAACCGAATCCATCGCCGAAACCACGGCCGTCGAAACCGCTGCCGCCGGAACGAGTGCTGCCGCCGGAACGGGTGCGGCTGGGCAGCGGTGGCGGGAGATATGTGCGGCGATCGATCCACGCATCGTCGAAGACCCGCACTGGCACGTCCTCGCCGCCGCGTTAGACCGCGCCGCCGATACCGGCCTGCCGGTGGCCGAAACGTTGAACGCCATGACCGCCGACCAGCAGCCACCTGTCGATCATCCGGCTCGGCGGCTGCATTACCGGCTCATCACCATCTGCGACGCCGCCGCAACCCCACCCAGCTCGGTAACCACGACTGCTGCCCCGAACACACCTACCGTCGGTCGCAGCATTGGCACACCTCCCGCCGCGCGAACACCAGCACCAGCACGCGGGCGCTAACACCAACAAGTTCGACACCCGCAGGCCCGACACGGACAAAGATTCTTTGGACATGGTGTCCGCTGGCTGCTCGTTGAGGTGCCTATCCCTTGGTGACGCGCCCCTTGCCCGCCAGGAGATACCCGATGGCCGAAGCACCGCACAACCCGAACGACGGCCCTCACCAGGCAGACGCAATGTTGCGTCGTCAGCTGGGCCGCGGGCGATCAGCGAGAAATGATCGGGTGGATCTGCCGGCCCCCAGCCGTAGCCCAGGCGGCGATGTCGGCGTAGGCCCACACCCGACCAACCGTGAGCGTGGTCAACGGCGCCGGGAACCCCGCACCGGCAATCAACTGCACCGCACGGGATTTGCTGACCCCCAACATTTCGGTCAACTCAGCCATCGCCACCACCGGCGGCTGCGGTTCCTCCTTCTTCACCCCCCAACCCTACACAACTAGTGCACTACACACCTTGACCCTGTACTACTAGTACACTACGCTAGTAGTACAGGGCAGGTGTGCCCGGTTCCACTCCAGACCGCTCAATACCGGCACCGAAACCCCTTTCCCGACCACCCGCAAGGAGCGAAGCCATGCCCACTCTCCCGCCTCGGACGGGCACCGGCCAACACGTCGCCACAAATCCAAGGAAAGGGCAACTCGACTTGTTCGCTGACCTCGACGCCGCCACCCGCGCCGCCGATGAGGCAACTACCCGGCGTCGTGTTGAGGACGCGCCGTCGATGTTCGACACCGGCACTGCCGGCTACGGTGCGCGTCTTGACGCGATCGACGCCTGGATCGGCGAATACGGCAGTTTCCGGTCCTTCATCGGCGCTCACGGTTGGTACCCCAACATGTGCCCACCACCGGTCACTAACACCAACGGCGGTTGTCAGCCGGTGACGTTAGCGGCTGAGTTGCGATGTGGTCACCGAGACGAAACCTGTTTCTGCGTCGGTGAACTCCTATTCCGCGCCGCGTGTGTCACCTGCGATTTCGAAGGCGACACACGCGTCAACGAAAACGCTGCCGGCGAAGACGCCCACGACCACGCCTGGCCCGGCTGGCGGAACCTCCCCATCGTCCCCCACCAACCCACACCCAACTCGGGCAGCGCCAGGGAGTCCGGTAGCGGTCGGACCGCGTTCAGCGCCTGGCTCACCCGCGTCAACGCCACCTACCCACAAGGCTGGTTGGCTCGTGGTGGACCTATCCGCACCCACCGCAAGCCTGGTGCGACCCGTCACATTCCGGCAGCGACCGTGTTCGGTGGTTGGGACCTCGCCACCACCACCGCCATCACCGCGCCATGAACACCGAACACGTGAACGCCGACCAGATGAATGCCGGTCAGATGAATGCCGGTCGGGTGCGGCCGGTCCGTGACTGCGCCCACCCGGTGGTCCACCATCACCATGGCACCCGGACGGCGTACGTGTTCGACCGCTGCCGCTGTATTCCGTGCTCGGCCGCGAACACCACGGCGCAACGGGCCCGCGCGCGGGCTATCGCCTACGGTCAGTGGCAGCCCTACATCGACGCCCAGCCCGCAAGGGCCCACCTTCACAAGCTCATAGGTGCGGGGATCGGTCTCAAACAAGTCGCCGCTCTCACTGAAATCCCCTACGGGACGTTGAGTCGCCTCACCCACGGCGACACCACGACCGGACCCAGGCCAACTCGGCGGATCCGCCCCCACACCGCGCAACGGATCCTCGCCACCGGTACCAACCCGAACAATCGCGCTGGCCGGGCGCGCGTCGACGCGACTGGGACCCGGCGGCGGATCCAAGCCCTCGCCGCGAACGGCTGGACCCCGACACAACTCGCCAAACACCTCCACCCCGACGGGCGTGACCGAGGTTGTATCCGGCGGCTACTCACCCAAACCACTGTCACCGCCGCCACCGCCGCAGCTATTAGCGTCATCTACGAACAGCTGTGGGACAAGCCCCCACCCACCCGGACCGCTACTGAACAACGCGCCGTGACCAAGACGCGCGAGGACGCCGCGAAGCGTGGTTGGCCGCCACCGATGGCTTGGGACAACATCGACACCGACACCCAACCACCAGTCGCATTAGCGCAGCAAGCGACGACAGCGCGTGGCGGCCGGGCGTACCGAGCAGCCGTTGACGAGGTCGCGATCACACGAGCGACAGACGGCGACCACCTACCACTCACTGTCGAAGAACGCGACGAAGTCATCCGCCGCCTCAGCGCCCAAGGCCTGTCCATCCGAAAAATCGCCGACCGAATCCACACATCCAAACGCACCGTCGAACGACGCCGCCGCGCCACCAACACCGCCGCCGCCTAAACAGAGCGGCTGGCGAAACTTTTTGCCGGAAACGACATGAACGCGCCGAACAACCCACTTTCACGGGCTTCCTACCGAAGATTGCCGGTGGCAGTGCCACGCGCCGGGACCGCCGGTTCTTCGGTGCCGCAGTCGGCCGATTTGATGGACGAGACGCGAGTCGCCGGAGTACTATCGGACATAGAACCGGAAGTTGTACCGGGTGTAGCATCGTGAGTTAGAGGTGAGGTTAGGGTGACTCTTCAGCTAGAAGCAGCCGTCGAACCGAACGAGCTTGTTGATGTTTTGCGCCACTACGGGGGCCTGACCCAACGCGATATCGCCCAAGCCGCTGGTGTCAGTGATCGAACGGTCTATGCCTGGCGGGAAGGCACGGCAGCCCGCACCGCCACCTACGACAGGCTCGCTGAGCTACGCGAAATCGTCTTGATCTTGCGTGATTCACTCACCCCACGTGGCGTCGGGCAATGGATGCGCGCCCGCAACCGGTCCCTCACCGAACGCCGGCCCCTCGACGTCGTCCTTCAAGACCCGGCCGCTGTCCGAGCTGCGGCGCAAGCTTTCGCCGCTGGGGACTACCTCTGAACCGACCCGACAACACCAGCGACACCCGCGACACAGTTGACATTGCCACTACCGGCGGCACCGTCGCTGCTGTGCCGGTACGTGTGCTCAACGGTCAATGGTGGCGACAATGCACCCCGTCCTATCGGCTACTTGACGTCGAAGATCCCGCCGGCCGTGACGCCCGCTACCAACAGGTCGGCGGAACCGGCGTGCTGTACGCGTCATCAAGTGAACGGGCCGCGTGGTGTGAACTTCTCCGCCACAGCACCAACCCGCAGATATCACCATTTGAGATCCGCCGACGAGTCGGCCGACTGAAAGTAACCGGCCTACGCGTACTCGACCTCACCGACCCTGACGTGCAGGCATCGCTCGGTATTGACGAAACAGACCTGATTGGTGACGATTACAGCCGCTGCCAACAACTCGCCATCGACGCCTGGGCAGCAGGCCTCGACGGGCTCATCGCCCCAGCAGCCGGCCTACCCACAGCGACCACCCTCGCCATTTTCGCCCTAGCAGCCACCAACCCCCAGGTCATCGCCGAACATTCACGAGTCCAAGTACCACCCATAACCCTGCTCGACCTAATCCGCCACATCCGCCCCGTCGGGGAAACGGCAAGCGCCATACACGGAATCTACGAACGCCTCACCAACCAAGGCAAAAACGCCCTACAACAACGCCGACGATAAAGGAAATCCAGAACACCAGTGCCCGCTGAAGAAGCGCGCCGTCGCCGCCTTCCACTCGAAATTCCTGGAAGACCCTGGCGCGTTTAGTGCTGCCAATGTCGGTTGGTGAATCGGCTACGGCGAGGTGTAGAGCTGACCGACACGGACGCGACGGATGCCGTTGTTGATGCGCCGGTCACCGCGAACGCGCGTGATTGCTGGCGCGCATGGCGATTGCCTGTTCGGCGTTGCACCAACCCGACGGTAATCACGATTACTGAACCCCACCAGGCCAGATTGCCGACGATGTCCGCGATCGGGTTGCCTACGAGCGCCAACGGCACAACGCTCAGTCCGATCACGATCAACCCGAGAAGACCACTACCGCCGTTTGATGAGGCGAGCACACGATGGGAAAACCGGTATGAAGAAAGGCCAGTCTGCCGACACCGTCGGCCATTGGGGATCTGGCAGCCAGCCAGACGGTGGCATCCAGCCTTCCGGCGGTGCCGGCCAAGTAGGCGGCGAGTTGAATACGGTCGACATAGATGCCCTCGGTCCGAATCGTCGACGCCAGCACACGCGAACCGGCCACAACAATTTCGGCAACGCGCGGCTACACCTAAGCGCATCAGGCCAACCCCCACGTAAGCCAAACGAGAGCCTGATCGGGGGATCTATAGGGGTACATCTTGAGCGAACTACGGGAATGGAGGTGAACTGACCAAAACCCGCGTTTTTCGCGAGCCGAAAATGCCTTCGCTCTCAACCCACCCGTCACTTGGATGCGTCGGGTCAAGGGACCGAGATGTCTCCTAAGTTCTTGACAGAATCTGACAGACCCGAGGCTGTGGCATTGAATAGGGATCAGCCCCAAATATTACTGTTGCTGATGCAGCGTTTCGGTGACCGTGAGTCGTATAGATGGGTGAGGGCATGGCAACTGTGAGGGGGGTTACCGCGACAACGAGGTCTTTTGATGAGTGGTGGGTAGCGCGAAGGCCCGCTTTGCTGCGTTTCGCCTATGCGGTGGCCGCAGGTGACGCCCATCGGGCGGAGGATGTGCTGCAGGTTGTGATGGTCCGCGTTTGGCGGCGGTGGGCACACATCATCGACGATGGCGCGGATGCTTACGTCCGTAAGGCGATCGTTAATGAGCATCTCGCGTTTCGGCGTTTGAGCCGAAACCGCTTCGAGTTACCGCACGCTGTTGTGCCGGAGCGGTTAAGCAGCGATGAGGCAGATGGGTTCGACGCAATCGATGTTGTGTGGCGGGCGTTAGCGGTGCTGCCTCGACGTCAGCAGGCGGTGTTGGCGTTGAGGTATTGCGAGGATCTGTCCGACGCGCAGATCGCCGTGTTGTTGGGGATCGGTGAGTCAGCGGTGCGTTCGCACGCCGCGCGGGGCCTTGCCTCACTTCGTCTTCGAGTTGACGCACAGGGGCGTCCTAATGTTGTGGTGAGGGAGGAATCATGACCGATATTGAGTCTTTGCTACGGGCCGCATACGCCCGCCATAGCGACGAGGCACTGACTGCGGTGAAGGAACCCGTCATCAGCGGTGGTTCACCTCGACGCGGCCAAGCGTTGGCTATCACCGCGGCGGCAGCCGCTGTCGTTGCCATTGCTGGGGTTTCCGTCGCCTTAATCCGATCCCCTTCTCCGGCGATCATCAGGCCAGCTGCGTCCTCCCCGACCACGTCGCTTGCGACCACGGACACGGAAAGTGAGCAGCTTGCTCGAAACGCCGCAGCCGGTCTCCTCGCCCAGGTCCACCTACCGGCTGGATCAATGTCGGTGAGTAGCGCCCCGGCGCCCGTCCTCACTACGGCGGCACTGTCGCCGATGTCGCCGAACTTGATCGATGAGTCTGGCTGGTGGACGACGCCGGGCACTGTCGCGGATGTGCTGACCTATCTAAAGGCCCACCCCCCGGCAGGTACCACCGGCCCAGTCACTGGCTCCGGCAGCGGCCAAGCTGGCAGCTGGACGACGCTTGGGTTCGAAGCCCCGGCTACCGACAACTACGCGGCGCTGGAACTACTCCTGACCGCCACATCCACCGGCGGCAAGGTGGCGGTGCGCGCGGACGCGCAAGTGATCTGGCGTCCAGCGCGGACTCCCGCCGAGACGGTACCCGTCGCTGATGTTTCGGCGGCCACCGCACAACGCCCCGGCGACGACACCACTGCCTTGTCTTCGGAGCTCACCATCGCGCTGAGCACCCAGCAGATCCATACCATCGTCAAATTGTTGAACAGTTCGGACACGGTCGCACCAGCGAATCATGGCTGCCCTCCGACGACCACCGTGACCACACTGACCTTCCACACCAGTACCGGACCGCTAGTTTTTACAGCGACCGGATGTCTCGACGTCACGGTCACCGCCGGCGGCGTGAAACAACCGGCACTAGAAGAAACCGGCGGACTCGACACGTGGATCGATTCCCTGTTCAACGTCACCACCTCACCAACACCGGTCGGATCCGTGCCTCCCGTTTCAGAGCCACCCACCTCCCCCAAGCCGACCCACACCTAGCCATCGGTCCGGCGACCGTACTAGCGTTTGAAACCCGAATCGACAGTCATCAGGTGCACCAGCAACAAACGACAGCTCGTTACTTGAGAACATTACGCAAACCGATCGCTGCAATGTGCTGTCCTTCGTCGGATGTCAACAATGCCCACCGGCGCCCGGGTGAAGCGGGACGGACGCAGCACTGTCCGCGCTGACGACGGAGCCTTCTCGGCGGTAGCACGCGGAATGGAAAGAACTAGGCCCACGTTTACTTATCGCAAGATCGCCTCCATTACCAGGATATTGCCCGGTAATGGAGGCGATCATAGCTAACTACATATTGCGAACTAGTCGACTAAATGCGAGCCCGGGGCAAGCTATTCGACGAGCGCAGCACCAAAAAAAAACGCCCCCATTGTCATCCGGCGACTGCCGGTGATCGGTCCGGCGCCGTGATGTTCGGCTCTTGAGCCAGAGCGCCGACCGCCATCAGAACGTAGTCGTACTAGTTCGACTGCACAAAGAAGTTACCGAAGAGCGTTCCGGTGGAGTCAATCGCTCCAGGATAGGCTTCGACGTTGCCTGCACTGTCGGTGATTTCCGTCCAATAGTGAGACAGGCTGCCCAACGGCTGCCAGCTGCCAGCGGAGGCTTCGTCGTCGAAAAGTGTCGTGTAAGGCGAAAAGTTAACTAAGGGTTGCGCTTCGCCATTGGGGTTCTCTGAGATCCACTCCGCGTGCCCGTCTGGCTTCATCCCACTGAACGTGTACTGGGCCGGCGGGTATTCATTTAGGCCGTGATTTGACATGTCCACAAAATGGTAATAAACGGAACCAGTATTATTGAATTGAATGTGCAGATATATTTCGTGGCCCGCGATTCCTGTCATACCGGCAACGACGTTCCCGCCTACCTCGCCAGGATAGAAAGTTTCAACGAAAGCATCGTTTATGCCACCGACGATACATATTGCGCCACCCTGAACGAGGGGATAGGTCTTCGACGTTCCGAGACCGATGCCGATCCAGGTGGCAAGCTGAGCACCGGCGGGCTTAGTGCATGTGGGGACGACAAATTCGGTCTCAATATCGGTATATGTCGCGTTGTGCGCAACATTACCCGACCAAAAATTTGCGCCAGCAGTCACATCAGTGTGAAGGACGGAGGGGTTCTCGTCACACGAACTCGCGATCCGGGCCTTTCCGGCGAGGTACGTCGCCACATATCCCTGCCACACACTCAACATCGCCGGATTGGTGGGGCGGGGCGGAAAATCGTGAGCATGGACCTGGGCTTCGGTGGCGGTCAATGGGTTAAAACCATGGTCCGGCGCCAAGGCGGTGTAGCTCACGCACGGAGTCTTCGGGATGCTTAACGGAGCAACGACCGAAGAAGGGGAACTGGAAACCGTGCTTGGTGGAGCGCTCGAAGGCGGAACGCTCGACAACGAACTTGGCGACGGCGCTACAGCAATGTCACTACGCGCCGCTCTGGCTGGGGACGCGAGCGCTGGCGCGACCATCAGCACGCCGGTAACTGAAGCCAGCGACGTAACCAAAAGGCCGCGCCGAAACGCTCTAAGCCTTGTCGTTCTGCGCATTTCTTTTCTCCCCTAACGTTAGTCAGATATTGCCGACTAACGGAACCTAGGCGTGCTTCGATAGCTTTGTCCACTATATTAATAGATGTCCTTTGCGGTTCATCCGCCGTTAATACGACGTAGCCCGTCGTTCACCTTCTCGAAGCAGCCTGCTCGACGACATCGAGGACCAAGTGGTTCGATCTCCAGCTCCATCTGCATACGTTGAGGCGGTGAACGGACCACAGGCCACCGGCACGGTCGATTAGCACTCGTCGACGCTGGCCTACAACTGTCAGCGTTCAAGTTCAAAACCAGCGAAGACAGTACAGCTAGAGCGCGGAACTATCCGACGAAAGAGTCGACGCCGCCAATCGACACTGCCAATCGACACTGCCGCCCCGTTGTTTGCGGTGGGGTGAATTCGGCGCGAACGCTTTGAACGACAGGTGCATTCCTGCCGGGCCGCGTGCGATGGTGTCGTCCATCTGGACCTGAATTGTCGACGGCTAGGGGTGTTTGGTGGCGGGATTGACGTCGGTTGATCATGTGGTGGTGTTGATGTTGGAGAACAGGTCGTTTGATCACATGCTCGGCTACCTCTATCACGACACCGCCAACGTGTCCGGGCGTGGGGATGCGTTCGAAGGCTTAACCGGCTCAGAAACCTGCCCCGGCCCAGGTGATGTTCCAGTGGCCGTTTACCCGATCACCCCTGATACTCCCGACGCGTATTTCATGCCCGGCGCTGATCCCGGTGAAGGTTACGCCGCAACCAACAATCAACTGTTCGGCAGCCCAAACCCGCCAACTGCGGGCGTCACCGCGTCGATGGACGGGTTCGTCACCGACTACACGACGGCAATAGCAGAAAACCACGCCAAGGGCTGGTACGTGGTACCAGGCACAACACCAGACATGATTATGGGCTGCTTCAGGCCGGAAACACTGCCAGTGTTAAGTGCGTTAGCCCGAGGATTCGCGGTCTGTGACCACTGGTACGCCTCCGCCCCGACGATGACGATGCCGAACCGGGCATTCGTCTGCGCCGCCACCAGCCAAGGCCACCTCGACGACACCACCAAAACCTTTACTGTGCCCACGATTTTCGGACTGCTGAGTAAGCACGGTGTGGCATGGAAGATTTACGGCTACAGCGCCAGCCCACTCACCAAACTCGACTTCCCCGACACCACCACCGCACCGGCCACCTGTTTCGGGAAGTTCAAAGACTTCCAAACCGACGCCGCTACCGGGCAACTACCAGCGTACGCATTCCTGGAACCGAGTTGGAGTTCCACCGGTAACAGCCAACACCCCAACTACAACGTCGCCCTCGGCGAACAACTCATCGCAGATACCTACCGGGCACTACGAGACAGCCCCACGTGGGACAGCACCATGCTGATCGTTACCTACGACGAACATGGTGGCTGCTACGACCACGTACCACCACCATGGGGCGCCACCCCACCTGATGATTCCGTCGGGGAATTCGGATTCGACTTCACCAGATACGGACCCCGCGTCCCCACCATCGTCGTCTCACCACTCATTGAAGCCGGCACCGTGCACCGAGTGCCGGCCGGGACAACACCGCTAGATCACACCAGCATCCTGGCCACCATCGAACACCGCTGGAACCTACCCGCCCTCACCAAACGCGACACCGCCGCACCCGACCTCGCAGCCGTATTGACCCTACCCAGCCCGCGAACCGACGACCCGCTCGCCAACATCACCGCGCCGGCGATCCGCACTATCCCGGCCAAACTTGCCGAACAACCCTCACATTTGCAACAAGTCCAAGCTGAACTCATTGCCCAGACCACCAGCCACCCACTACCAACCACCGGACAACTGCTCACCAACAACGACTACCAACACTTCATCAACCAAAACGGCACCTAGTAGTGGCACGGCCAGACGGTCACGGCCAGCCGACAGCCTCGTCAACGCTGGCATATAGCTGCCAGCGTTGAGGTTCAAGATCGGTAAAGACGGTGCTGCCATAGCGTGGGACTACCAGTCGTAGGTGTTTGGGACCGGCTTTTGCTTTAGCTTTGGCCAGGACCGCTAACGCCAAAATGTCGACCTCAGTTGCGGCACGCAAGTCGACGATCATCCGTCTGCCGCCACGGGCCAAACCCGCGTCGATCATGCCATCAAACAGCGGAATGTCAGCCGCACCCACCGGCCCTCGCACGGTGACAACAACCCACCCATCACGTTGGCTTGACGCCAACCGTAACGCCGACACCGGGAAGACCGGTGGCCAGTCGATCACATCAGCCAAGCCCATGGAAACCCCTAACCGTCCGTCCGCAACGCGAACAAGATCAGACGATGCCGGTGGGGAAGCCGCACCCCCAGCAAAGACCCACCGGCATCCACCAACCAACACCCGACTAGTGAACGTCAGGTGAACGAATGGCGTTACGCGGTGCGTGGGAGGACGCTAGAGCTAGTGAAGTAACGAACCCAAAACAGTCGTCACCCACTCGGAGGAAGCCCCGTGCCCGGCATCCAGGAACGTACCGAAACCACTCTCGACGATCAGCTACTGAAGATCGCCAGTCAGCTCGGCAAGAAATACCACAACCGCATTGACCTCAGCGAAATCACCGACGCCGTCAACCGAGAAGTCGCAAGCTACCGTGACGCGCGAGTAACCCAATACATTCCCGTACTCGTAGAACACGCCATACACGAACAACTCAGACGACGCATCAACCAATAGCTGGCCGGACCCCGTGAATTGATCACGCGGATCAACCAACCGGGGCCATGCCAACAGCCGAAGTGACGTCGGACTCCGATGGATATCCGGCGTGCTCACCTCCAGAAGGCTCAACGGCATGGCGAGTCTCGCGAACGGCCTCCGGCAACCCGGGATACCCCAAAGCTTCCAAGATTCCCGGGACGATTCAGTCCTGATATTGGTGAGGATTCTGCAATATCACTCGCTATGCCTTCCCACGTATCAACCAATGCCTACCGAACGCAAACACCTACAGGTCCGAAGTCCTGAAACGCCGTTGCCCGTCCGCGAACACTGCCTAATCAAGGGTCCGGCGTCCAACACGTGCCACCGGCCGCAGAGTGCCGCACGATCTGACGGACTCCGCTCTCATGAAGTTGGATCGCGAGACTCGCGAGGACGATGACTCCGACCAAGCATGGGATGCACCACAGACCTCGATGTACCGCACACGCGCCGGACCCAATAACGGATCGTCGCCCCTGAAACAGATCAAGATCGAACCTGGCACACCTCTTGCAAGCAGGTAACGACCAGGTAACGGTGCGGGACAGTCGTGCCTAGTTTCAGGTTCGTGATGTCTTTACACAAGCTGACGGCGGGTGATGGTTACACGTATTTGACGCGGCAGGTCGCGGCTCATGACACGACCGAACGCGGCTATGGCGGGCTTGGTGATTACTACTCCCAAAAAGGTGAAGCCCCTGGGCAGTGGATGGGTCGCGGGGTGGCCCTATTGCCAGGGTTTACCGATAACCGTGACGTCACTGAGGCGCAGATGGTGGCGCTTTTTGGTGAAGGCCGCCACCCTGACGCGGCCCGCATCGAACGCGAGTTGATCGCTGCCGGTCACGGACAGCCGGTGGCTTTCGCGGCGACGCGGCTCGGGTCACCGTTTCGTATCTACAAACAGGTGCCGTCATTTCGTAAAACAGTCGCCATGCGTTTTGAAGAATGGAATACCGCTGCCGGGTTACCTCGGGATTGGCCGGTACCCGCTGACATCCGAGCCGGCATTCGCACCCAGGTCGCGACCGGCATGTTTATCGCTGACTTCGGCCGGCCGCCCGCGGATGCGCGGGAGTTATCGGGATTCGTTGCCCGAGCATCACGCCAGGCCACGACCGCTGTCGCTGGGTATGACTTGACGTTCTCGCCGGTGAAAAGTGTGTCCGCGTTGTGGGCGGTAGGTTCACGCGACATCGTGGCGAAGATTGAGGCCGCCCACCATAGTGCGGTCGCGGACACGTTGGGCTGGTTGGAAGACCACGCCACCTACACCCGCACCGGTCGCGGCGCGGTCGCCCAGGTCGACGTGCAGGGCCTGCTGGCGGCGGCATTTACGCATCGTGATTCCCGTGCTGGTGACCCTGATCTGCATACCCATGTCGCGATCAGCAACAAAGTCCAAACCACCGACGGCCGTTGGTTAGCGTTGGATGGCCGGCCGTTACACAAGATGGCGGTCGCCGCATCCGAGCGGTACAACACCCGCCTGGAAGCACACCTGATCGACTCACTGGGTGTGCGGTTCGCGGAACGCCCTGGTGGTGACCCGGGGAAACGGCCGGTCCGGGAAATCGTTGGCATAGATGAGAATCTGGCCCGGTCCTGGTCCGCCCGCCGGGCCGCGATCAATACCCGCCGGGCGGTGTTAGCGACCGCCTTCCACGCCGATCACGGGCGGACCCCGACGGTGGTTGAGGCGCTACGGCTGGCCCAGCAAGCCACGTTGGAAACCCGGCAAGCAAAACATGAACCGCGGTCCTTCACCCAGCAACGCGCAACCTGGCGCACCCAAGCCATTAACGCCCTCGGTGGGGAACGCCAACTCGCGGCGATGATTCGCCGCGCGCTGGCCCCGGAACAGCCAACAGCGGCAGTACCGTTCACGTTCAGTGCGGCGTGGGTCACAGCCTCCGCGGCGACGGTTATTGAGGTGGTGCGGGCGGGGCGGGCGACGTGGCAGGAAACCCACGTGCGGGCCGAAACCGAACGCCTATGCCGCACCCACAATGTGCCACTCGCCGTCCTGGATTATGCGGTGAACGCCGTCGTGGCCCGCGCGTTATCGCCGGCCGTATCGGTGCGGCTTAGTGGCCCGGACCGGTTTACCGAACCGGCCGCGTTGCGGCGCCTGGACGGCACATCGGTCTATCAGGGCGCCGGTACCCAGCTGTACACCTGCGCTGCGGTCATCGCCGCCGAAAACTACCTGTTGGCGGTGGCGAAACGATACGGCAGACCGGTCGTTGAATCCCGGGTGATTGATGTCGCGTTGCTGGAGGCCACCGCGAACGGGGTCGACCTGAACCCCGGCCAAATACAGCTGATACGTGAACTGGCGGCCTCTGGTGCGTGTCTTCAACTCGCACTCGCCCCCGCTGGCACTGGGAAAACCACAGCAATGCGGGTCCTAGCCCGCGCCTGGACGCAGAACGGTGGGCATGTCATCGGCCTCGCCCCATCCGCCGCGGCCGCCGCCGTCCTGGGTGAAGAAATCGGCACACACAGCGACACTGTCGCCAAACTCAACCACCACCTGCGCGACATCACGACCGGGACCGCGCCGGCGTGGGTGCAGCAAATCGGGCCGCACACGTTGGTGATTATTGATGAGGCCGGGATGGCATCAACAATCGAACTCGCCACAGCAGTGGAGTTCATTACCGGTCGCGGTGGATCGGTGCGGCTCATTGGTGATGACCAACAACTCGCCGCGATCGGCGCCGGCGGAGTACTCCGCGATATTGCCGACACCATCGGCGCCGTCACCTTAAGCCAAGTCATGCGCTTTCGTGACCCTGCCGAGGGTGCCGCATCTCTCGCGCTGCGCGCCGGTGACCCGTCCGCGCTCGGGTTCTACATCGACCACAGCCGAGTGCACGTCGGTGACACGACCACCGTTACTGACCACGCCTACACCGCGTGGGCTGCTGATCGGGCGGCCGGTGTGGACGCGGTGATGCTCGCACCGACCCGTGACCTCGTCGCGGCCTTGAATATGCGCGCCCGCAACGACCGAATCTCTACTTCCGCTGCCAAGGCCTATGGAGCTGGAACCAGCAACGGGACAAAGAGCCGGCACGGGCACGGCGCTGGGGGTGGGGTCGGGGGCAGTGCGGGTCGTGAGGTGTCGTTGGTTGATGGCACGACGGCTAGTGCCGGCGACACGATTATTACCCGTGCTAATAACCGGCGGCTACCGATTAGTGCGACGGATTGGGTGAAAAACGGTGACCGGTGGACCATCACCGCCGTCCGCGCCGACGGCGCACTCGACGTGATCCATACGAGCACGAAACGCCGCGTCACGCTCCCGGCCGGCTATGTCGCGAACCATGTCGCGCTCGGTTACGCCACCACCGTGCACGGTGCCCAGGGGGTCACCGCTGACACCTGCCACACCGTCGCCACCGGCACCGAATCCCGCCAAACAATGTACGTGGCAATGACACGCGGACGGGCCGCTAACCACCTGTACGTCACCACCGCCGGTGACGGAGATGAACACGCCATCATCACCCGGCAAGCACTCCTACCACCGACCGCCGTTGACATATTGACCGACATCCTGTCCCGGGACGGGGCACAAATATCGGCCACCAGCAGCACCCGGCACCTAGCCGATCCAGTGGCCCGACTCCACCACGCCACCGACCAGTACGCGCACGCCCTGTCCACCGCCGCAACCGACGTGCTGGGCACCGGCCGGCTCGCCGCCATTGATACCGCCGCCAATCAGCTGGTGCCCGGTCTTACTGACCATTCGGCGTGGCCGATCCTGCGCGGGCACCTCGCGCTGCTCGCGATCGCCGGCAACAACCCCATCGCGCGTCTCGCTGACGCTGTCCAGATGGGTGGTTTGTCGGGGGCGCATGACCCGGCCGCTGTGCTGGATTGGCGACTCGACAACACCGGCCAACACTCCACCACCCCAGGACCCTTGCCCTGGCTACCCGCGATACCGGCCGCGCTCGCGACGAACCCGACCTGGGGCCAGTACCTGACGGCGCGGGCCGAGCTGGTCGAAGACCTCACCCACCAGGTCGCCGACCTTGCCGCGGCCTGGACACCGACAACCGCACCCAGCTGGACGCTGCCATTCACCGACAACCCCACGCTGGTGGAGAAACTCGCGATCTGGCGGGCCAGCACCGGAACCCCCGACACCGACCTCGCACCAACCGGACCCGGCCAGCTCGCGGCAGCGGAGCGGCGCGCCCAACAGCACCTGAACAACCTCGTCCACACCGCCCTCGGTGACCCGAATGCCGCCGCGACGCGGTGGGCGCCGACAGTGAACGCGGTCGATCCCCGCATCACCGGCGACCCGTACTGGCCACGACTAGCCAGCCAGCTTGCCGCGATCGACCGCGCCGGCCTGAACACCCACCACCTCGTTACTACTGCGGGTGGGTTGGCGCCGCTGCCTGATGAGATGCCGGCCGCCGCACTGTGGTGGCGGATTTCCCGCCACCTCGCCCCCGCCACGCTGAACACCAGTGTTGAGCACAGCCCGACGACGTTGCGCCCGGACTGGACACCTGTCCTGGTCGACGTTCTCGGTGCCGATGTCGCGGCCCGGGTTATCGCCGACCCTGCTTGGCCGTCGCTGGTCGCCGCCGTTACTGACGCCCGCCGGGTCGGGTGGACACCAGCCCAATCCTTAGCTACCGCCCACGACCTCATCGCCGGTGGCCAAGGTGATGAACCCGTTCGTGGTCACGAACTCGCCACCGCGATGACCTGGCGAATCGTGATGCTCACCGAAGCCCAACAACCTGAAGCCGACCATGCCACGGCATTCGTTAACCACCCCGTGGCCACCTACGCCAGCGGAGCGACCATCGTCGAGCACCAGTATCCGGCGTTTAACAATGACAATAAGTCGCTCGACACAAAAGTCATGCCACTCGGCGTGGAACCGGTAAGCCACGACGGCGATATCGAAGACCTTACCGGCCCACCCAATCCCGAAGACGCCAAATGGCTTGCCAGCCACGTTTCGCGCAACGACGAACAACCCCAAGCCACAAACAACGCCAACACCGGTACGGAGAAAACCAGTGTTGAGTACGCGGAACATGAACAATCCGCGACCGAACAGGCGCCGATCGGCGATATCAACTCAAGCAATATCAATAGGCCGATACTCACCGGTGCTAGCGAACCGCTCCTGTTGGTGCCCGACCCAAGAACACTGCCGGCAACAGGGCCGACGGTATCGGCGGGTCGGATTGCTGAACTGAACCGGCTCGCGTCCGCGTTCTTCACCGACCACTACCTGGGGTCGTGGGCTGCCGGGCATTTGATGTTGCGGTTGGGAACCGACTTGGTTGCTGATTCGCGGTTTGCTCCCGGCTACGCTCCGGCCGGTTGGACGGCTCTCACCGATCATCTCCACCGGCACGGCGTCACCGATAATGAGATGCTTGCCGCGGGGCTTGCTACGACAACGAAAACGGGGCGGATTATTGACCGGTTCCGTGACCGCCTCATTTTTCCGATCCAAAACGACGGCGACATTCGCGGATTCATCGGTCGCCGCAACCCAGGCCACGATGATGCTGGGCCGAAATACCTGAACACTCCCGACACTGTGCTGTTCCATAAAGGCCACCTGCTGTTCGGGCTCACCGAAAACGCCGCCGCACTCGCGATGGGCGCGACCCCCGTTCTCGTCGAAGGGCCCATCGACGCGATCGCCATCACCCTCACAGGCCAAAGAAACTTCGTCGGTGTCGCACCCCTGGGCACAGCGCTGACCGACCGGCAAGCAGACCAACTACGTCCCCATATCAGAAACTCTGAGGCTGGGATTATTGTCGCGACCGACGCCGACTCTGCTGGTCACCAAGCAGCTGTCCGCGCGTACTGGCATCTCACCAGCCGCGGCGACAATCCCCGACACCTCCGCATGGACGCAGGCCTCGACCCGGCTGAGCTGTTACAAACTCGTGGACCCGGCGCACTACAACGCGCAATAGCCGACGCCGCACCGTTAGCGAGGACTTTGATTGATGAACGCATCGCGGCGAACGCCGAACGACTGGACACCGCTGAAGGTCACGTCCACACCATCCGATCCCTCGCCCACGTCATCGGTGCTTTACCGCCGCAGCACTGGCAAGACCACATCGACTACATCAACCAGCGCATACCCGGCGCCGCCCACAGCAGTCACCTCGAAGTATTCGACGCCGGCCAACAATGGAGCAGCGACCCAACCGGTCAAGCCCGCGCCCGCCTCACCGAACCAATCCCGCAATCGGCCACCACACTGGCGCAACAGGCCACGACCCGTGAACACATTGATAATCCCTGCGAACGCTGGGAAAACGTGGTCCGCCGTATCGCCCCGACACTCACCCAAGGACCGGACTGGCCGCAGCTCGCGGCAGCCCTCGACCGAGCTGACAACGCCGGGTACGACATCGAAACCAACCTGCCCCAACTTGCTACCGCGCGGCCCCTCCCCGACCGGTCGCCGGCTCAAGCATTGCTTTACCGGCTCGTCAACGAATGCGAAGCAGCCATCACCCCACTCGACTTACGTACCCACCTCGCTGACACGACCGCGGCCGCGAACCGCGCCACCACCCGACTCACCCGTGACACCGCCCGACCGATGCCGTCCGACAACAGGCCCACGCCCGCCAACCACAGCACTGCCGTGCCTTCAGCCCGCAAACCCGCGCCAGAGCCAACGCCACGGCGACAGCCGGCCAGCGGTAGATGAGAGAACATCTCGGCATTTTCAACATGCGCTCCCCAGTGCCAACCGGTTCGGCTAGCATGAACAACACGGCCCCGGGCCGCAGGTTCCCCCCGTACCTGCGCCGGGGCCGCTTCCTGTCTTGAAAGCCGTATGAGTGCAGCTCATCGTGGGTTCGCATCACCGCGCAGGACGTAAACAAGAAAATGGCACCGGGTTGACGAGGAGGCCAGCGATATCACCGGCAGACGTGTGGCGCCAGCACGCAGAAGCGGCACAGAATCACTCACCCGTGTCATACGATTTCATCGTCGCAGGCAATGGCAAATAGCGCAGCTAGGAAATCAAAGAGCAACGAAAGCGCATCTTCTTTGACAGCCGACACGGAAACGACTCGACGACGGTCGCATCGGCCGAGGGTTGGTGGGAAAGCTTGACTGAGGCTAGCGACCAGAACTTTTAAAGCCTGGCAGCGCTTCGATGAAGAGGTCAGATAACACCGCGAGACGTTCCCGTAGCACTTCCTCGAGTGGAAACTCCCACGTCACAACCGAAATCTGGCTAGTGCGCCATGCGAATCCGCATGATGCCACACGTTGGTCATCAAAGATAGTCGAGTTAGCCTCAAGTACTGTGCCTTCTACTATCGCGATAATAGGCACCGTCTCGACAGGCGTTGGCATCCGGCCGGGTTTATCCATGATATTCATTAATGTTCGCAGGGCTGGTGTTTCCGCGCCGGCCGAGCCATGGTTCTGGGTACTGGTGCTGACGGCGATTGCCGTTGACCCTGCTCTATATAGCAATCTGATCGCGGCCCAGCGAACTTCTTTTCCATAAGCACTGTGACCATCCGCGCCAGCCACAGTCGTTTCCCCGCACCACCAGGCTGGATCGAGGCCGAGAACCGGCGCCACGTCAATCATGGACCATGGCTCCCTTCGGTCCTAAATACGACGATTGGCAAGGTAGTGGGCCCGGCGTCCCCGCGCCGGGCCCACAATAAGCTGGTCAGGAGTGAATATACTCACACGGTTTCCCGGAGACCCCGACCCACGTATTACATGCATGGTAATTGGAGCTGAACTCAACAGGGTAGGTAAGATACCCCACGAAATAGCCGGATCCGCCGCAGACTTCCTTGCCTGTGTCAAGCACGTCGGCGCCAGTAGGAGCCCAATACACAGAGAAGGTGCAGATTTCACCATGAACGTTCTCTGCCCGGGTGTACCAGTTGCTGATGAGACGGCCCTTCCCCGTGACGTTAATCTCGACGTAACCGTTCCAACCGTCCGCATTGGCGGGCACGGCGCCTGGGTGCGTCTGCACAGAGGCAGAAGGCACTAGCTGCGTTGTGGTTTTCCCGCTGCCCATTCCAGGCGTGATGCCCACCTTCGCGAGGTCGGCAATGCTCATCTGTGACCATGTCTTGGGCAATGTGGCATGGCCGCCGTTCGGAAGCTTGATGACCGTCCCCGCCGCCATATCGCCTACAGACGTACTCGTGGTGGCGGCTGACGCTGAAATCGCGCCACCCATGAGTGACGCACTGACGAGCGCCACACTCGCAACACCAACGCTTACCTTCGCTGCACCTAACCTGCCAAACATATTCGCTCCCCTTACGAAGAAGGCTACGGTGAATGCGATGTGCATCCGTCTGGGATAGTACGAGAGGTTCTCTATCTGTGCAAACCTATTATCGCCCCTTGTCCGCTTCCAGCTCCGCATGGATTCATCCCTTGTTCATTCCCAACGGCGGCCAGGTGACTGTGGGCCAAGGCCTTCAGCGCGATCAACACCGCCCGCCAGATAATGAGTGCTTCTTACAGTCGTGATCATCATTCGCCGAACCCGACGGAAGCTACGCGGAAACGGCAGCGATGGGCCATCGCTGTACTTCACGGATGGAGGCTCGCGCCCGAACTCTCGCGTCGGAAGGTGCGCATGCGCTAAGGCAAGCCGATGCTGGCTGCACAGGAGTGGGACGCCTTCCAGCGAGAACAGCTATTACGTCCGCCGCGCCTGCGGCTGAGCACCGCGCCAGGCGTAACCTTGGCAGTCCAGGACGGCGGCTTCTCGCAGGGCCAGAGCAGAGCACTACATGCGAGTGTGCACCTAGTCCGAATTCTCCGTAGCCTCCTACCGGACGATCTGGATATCGGTGGCGAATATTTCCTGCCGGGTTTTGATGGCTGTTGGTTGGGTGAAGTCGTGGTGTCGGTTCGCGGCTGGCCAGTCGGTGTGTTTACCTACTCGGCAGGTGCTGGCGCTTTCGCCGAGGCGTGAGGTCATGCGGTCCATGAATTGGGGTAGCGCGGTCCGGTGCCATTCTTCGACCAGGTCGGGGATGAGTGCCGCGTCGGCGGTGTGGCGCAGTATCGCGAGTGCCGGTAGTTCTTGGGCGATGTGGGGATGTTGTGGCCAGCAGATGGGGATCATCGTGGTGGGTCGCCACACGTATTGGGTGTTGATCCAACCGACGACCTCATCACACCATTTCCATAGTGCTTCGCGGAGTACATCGTCGCAGCTGTTGGGATCCCACGGCCTGGGGGTGTCTTTGATGTCACCAAGCCTAGCGATGGCATCGTTATCGCCGCTGCGCCTGACGGCCAACGTGTTCAGCACTTCCCGGATCGCCCCCGGCGGCCCAGGGAACGACTCGACAATCACCGCGACCCTCCCTTCGGCTTTTCTTCGGTCATGGGCGTGTCGTCGTTGGGTTCGGCATGGAGTCGGTGGTTTTGCGTGTAGCTGATCGCATCCCGGGTTTTCTGCTGTGGGTCAACACCTGTAGCGCGGGACTTGGAAACGGCGGCGCGGGCGGCCTTTTGTTCAGCTAGGAGTGCTTTCCCTGTTTTTCCGTCGATACAGCGGCGTAGTCGCGCGATGATGGGTGGCGCGTTTTCGGCGACGATGACGGCTTGGCGTTGCGGGATCAGCCGAATGTGTTCTGGTCGTAGGATCGGGGTGTCTTCGCTGGCCCGCGAAATGCCGAAACCGCCGGGGCCGTCGTTGTAGGTTTGCCGGGTCACTCTGGTTGTTCCTAGCAGTTCTGAGACTTCTTTGTAGAAGTGAATGTCTTTACCGCCACCGAACACCACAATGTTGTTGGTCAGGCCGAAGAGGGCGCGGGCTTCGTCTTCGCCGTAACAGACCACCATTTGTCTCCACGTTTGCGCCGCATACATGAACGACAACCCCAGTGCGCGTTCGTTCGCCATCCGCACCCGTAACGTCGGCAACGGCGTCGTGGACGGGAGTTCGTCTAGGCAGGCAAGGAAACTGGGGGTGATCCGACCCAGGGTCGCGGTGCTCGCCTGCCACAGTGCGACGTCCAACACGTGTTCGGCGACCGCGGTCATCAGCGGTGACGCGGATGCGTACGGGTCTTCACGACTCAGCAAATAGATGGTGCCGCCGCGACTGATGACGTCACTGATATTGGTTGCTGGCCGGCCGGGGCTGGGGACGCAGCGGCTGCGGATACTGGGTTGGAAGAACAGTGACATCGCTTGCTGCACGGTGGTGATCGTGTTAGCGACAGTGTCCGCGGAGCCATCCGGCGCGCAGCCAACACATCCTCACTGGCCCGCATTTGCCGCGCCCGCTCAGCAGCAGCCTGTCCGACGGCGGACTGGTCGGTCGTGAGGTGGCGGGCATTGGTTCCAATACCGGACGTGGGCGGCCTCATCGGCGCGTCCGATCCGCCGACCCCGGTAGCCGGCAACGTGGTCGTGGCCGACGGGCCGTTGTAGTTGTGAGGGTGGTGGGTTGCGTTGATGATCGCGAACACGAAACCGACCACCACCCCGGCTGCGGCGAGCAGCCCGCAGGTCAGCAAGGCCAGCATCTTCGCCCGACCCCACGTCGCCGGCCGCTGGTCGCCGCTGACCCGTCGGTACGTCGTACCGAGGCCGGCCATCAGCAGCCCGTCCCGACGATGCCGGTCAAGATGGCGTACCCGCCCGCGTACAAAATCGCCGCACCCAAGCAGACGAGGAGGATCTCAAACCCCAACCGCGCGCCCTTGGGATGGTGCGACAACTTCCCCCACACCATCAACGCGACACCGGTAAAGAACGCGATCCCCAACACCGAGATGACGGCCCACTTCGCGTTACCCGTCAACTGATCCGTGAACGCCTGCAAACCACCAGGGGCCTGCGGACACGTACCCGACCCCGGCGTAGCGGCTATCAACAAACCATGAAACGTCGTCATCGATCTCCTTCAGATCCAGCCACGAGCACGCCGGACGTCGTAGTGAAAGTGCTAGAAAAGGCCGCCGGCTGGACAGTGCTTCGGGCCGGGTTGAGCAGCGCAAGGTCGAGCGAGGCACGGTCGAAAAGGGAAAGGTCGAGCTAGGCGGCATCGAGAAGGGCGAGGAGGTCACGGCCGGCGGCGGCGACCTGTTTCGGCAGCGGCCCGGTATCCAAACCGCTGACCTCAAGCCGGCGATCCAACGGCACCGTGATGAGCAAGCCGGACCCCCGGTAGCCAGCCAGAAGCGGCCCGGTGCTGGACCTCACTTCGCCGGGCCAACGGGCCGGCCCGACCGCGGCGAGTACCACCGCCCCCGTCAACCCGGCAAGCAGAAACTCGGCGTGGCGGACCCCGGGAACCGTCACCCGAAACACCACCAGCGTGACAAGCCCACCCAGTTCGTCACCCCCACCCGGTGCGGCCAGGCGCAGGCCGCTCGTGGTCGCAAGCGGACCGTCGCCCCTGGCCAACCCGGCGTCGAAGATCGTCACCCCACCCGAATCGACGCTCCGGTGAACGGTCGCCGGCCACGTCGCGGCCCCCACACCACCAGCGCCCACATCTGTCGTGCCGGCAGCTGTCCTACCGGTGGGTCGGCTGACGGTGACGTTGCCGCGAGAACCGTGGCGCCACCGCCCGCTCGGATCCACACCAAGTTCAGCCGTCGCCACACCCAGCAGACCTGAACGAGCCGGGGCGACGAACTCCACCAAGTGGGTCCGGCGACCGGTTGCCGTTGTCGCGTCAGCAACAGCGAGCGCCACCGTCGATGCCCCCGCCCCGCCATGCGCCGCCCTAACCACCACACACAAATGGCCGGAGCTAGGGGCGACGAACTCCTCGACACGGTCACGGCCAACCGGCTCGACGGCGTGAGCGATCGGGGCCGGTCCCAACGCTTGGGTGCGGTCGGCCGGGTGTTGGCGGGCGATCCGCATCGCAGCCTGGAGTTGAGCAACCGACATCAAACACCCCGACACAACACCAGCCCCACCGCCACTCACATCATCAGCAGCACGAACCTCGACGGCATCGAGACGGTAGGTGGGGTGGCCGATTTCGGCCAGCCGCGCCGTCATCGCGACCCGCCCAACATCACACGACGGGCCGTGGCAGGGATGGTGATCAGACCCGCGACCCGGACAACACCCGACGCCGATGTCGGTGTTCGGTTGCCGCCCGGGCCGCTCATCTGATCAATCCCTCCTCACCGTCGTGACACAAGAACTAGGCACCAAACCCACGCCGAAACGGACAGTGCTGGCACGAAAAACCTCGCCGGTTTTTGTCGTGCGGTCAGGCGCAGGCGGCCAAATAGGCACCCGATGCCGCCCGCAGCCGGGTCAGCGCCCGTTCTTGGCGGCGACGCAACGTGCGTTCATTGATGCGGTGTTCGGCCGCTATTCGCAGTTGTGCTGGCCCGCCGGCCTCACGGGCGTACGCGATGTCGACCAGCAGCGCCACCTCGGGCCCGGTGACGACTCCGGTCCGCTGCGCCCACGTCAAAACGTCAACAAGATCCAGACCGGGATCGTCGTACGGCCCGTGCACCATCAGGCCCCGACCACCATGACGATCGGTCGCGTGGTCGAGCTGTTCGCCGAGATCAGCCACCGGGCTCGCGACCGGGACCAGTTCACGTACCAGCACCCGCCGGGTGTCCATCAACAAGTTGGCGGCGAAAGCTCGGGTCCGCCGATGGACCGGGAAGGTTCTGATCCGCACCGCGAGTTCGGCCACCACCACCCGGATCGGGTCCTCACATAACCCGTTCAAACTCCGGGCCACCGCGAAAGCTCCCGGACTCAGCAAATGCAGTAACACACTCACAACATCACCATCAGTACTGGCATCAGCATCAGCGGCGGCGAGTCTGACGAGTGCACCGAAAACGCCGTCACGACGATCTGGGTCAACAGTGACCGCGACTGCCGCCGGCAAATCTTGAGCCGACGCAATACTGCCGAGCGCGGGCTCAACTGATGCCCACCTCGTCAATACGTGGGCGTTGTCGATGCGGTCACACAGAGCCGGCCAACTACCGGCAATGGAAGGGTTCTCAAACATGGGTGGTCTCCTAGAGGTCGGGGCTTGAACAGCCCTGACACTCCGCAGGTCGATCACCTGAATCGTCGCCCACACTGGTCACGCAATGGGGCGACGAACCCCGTGACGATCCCTTCGCAGCGCGCTGCGAATAGACACCGGTACATCGTTGTGGATGCGCATGCCCGCCAAGCTGACGTGCGTGATGGGGATAACTGGAACGCCGGTCAAACGCCGCTCATCGTTACCTGCGCGAGTGGGTGCGGATCCGGTCAGCTCCTGCGACGGTCTGAAGCAACAACGAGCAACTACGACCGGCATGGCCGTGATTTGCCCTTGTTTGGCACCCGCGCGTGAATGGCTCGTCGAGCCGAGAACGCCGCCGTGGCTGAGTAGCCGGCCACGCTGGTCCTGGTGCGCATCCGGCTTTGCGGGCGACGGAAAGCGACGCGACAGTGAGTGTCTGTACCGGTCTAACTGGTCGGGTCGTCCTCCGGTTCTTCGGCGGCCCACAGTTCCTCGAGTATTGGCTCGAAGTCTCGGCCTCCTGCACTTGTCAGAAGTGCGGCGATGAAGTCGGTCGTCGCTTTCTGTCGTGCTTCAAGTCCCCACAGTGGCGGAATGGTCGTGTCGTCTGTTGACGGGACCCGGAGGGTCCAGCCGCTGACCCGCTCAGTCGGCACCGTGTTGCCGGGGATGGTCGGGAAGCCAACGATCTTGACGACACGGTCCAGCCCGGCATTCGTCGCTTGGAGCCAGCAGGTGACTCGCGCGCCGTCGATGGGACCTCCGGTCGACAGGAGCTCGGCTGCTGCGTCGATGGCGGTCTTCGCTGCTCCGAGTGCGGCGACTATCAGTGAGGCCAGCTCGGCAAGGGTGAGAGCCCCGGGCACTGGCGGTGGAGTCGTCGTGTGGCGCACCTCCCCGACGGTGCGGGTGTCGTCCAGTTCGAGTAGGCGAAAGTCGACGTCAAGCACAAGGCGCAGGCCTTTCATAGGCTCGTTCGTGTCGGGTTCACCGCCGGTCGGCATCCAACCGGTCTGTACATAGGCGCGAACCGAAATCGGGCTGCGGGGTGACGCTGTCAGAGTGAGGAACGCAAGGGATTCGTCGCCGTCATTGCGTCCGCTCAACTCCCATGGCCCTACCGCGTCGATGTGCCAAGCAGATTGCGCGTCTTTGACCCACGTGGTGATGTCGGCGTCTTCAAGTAGCCGTTTCACGAGCTCATCTCGGTCGGATTGAGTCGGCTCACTCGCCGTTGGCGACTGTCCTGCCTGCTGGAACTCGGCTGGCAACTCGACGATCACCCGCACAATGAAATCAACGTCCTTCGTGTCGCCGAACACGTACGACGAGCGGGGTGAACTTTGGCTAGCCAGGCGTAGGTCGTTGATTGGTGTCGCGCTCATCTCAGGCTTGGTATCACGGCGTTCGAGCATCGCACGATGCAAGTCGACGAAACGGATGACCACCTTCGCGTCCAGTTGTGACTCGGCAGGGAGATTGGCGGCGTCGAACCGATTAGGTTCGTGGAGAAGGACCTGGGCGCTGCTTTCGACCTCTGGCAGGTTGGTGGCGATCGCCACGGCTAGGCGGTCGAGCGGTATGAGCTCAGAAGCCGTCTGATATTGCTGGTCGGTCCTGTTCGACATCGACGGACGCCCAGAAAAGTGGTCCGCTACCTCAGGTAAGAACGATCGTACGATCGCCGCGGCGACGGCGAGGCTGCACTCCGCGGATTGGATGATGCGCTCCGCGACGAGATTAGGCTCAACATAATGGGACCAAACCCAATACATCTCAGGTGCCATCACTGGCCACCGCAGCGCTAGCGGTTCGGTGCTGTCGAGAGCAGCTAGCCGGGCCGCGAATTCCGCTCCGACCAAGTGCATTTCGGCGTCGCTTAGGAACGGTGGTTCGCCATTTGGCTGCGAAGAGCTTCTAAGCATGCGGAAAATCAGTGTGGCGAACCGTAAGTCCGCTGTTGCGACAAGTTGCTTGGTCGCTTCGAACCAGTCCGAGTCGGCTAACTGGCGGACTAGACGGACGGCCAGGAATGCTGCCTGGACGGCGGGCATGCCAAATGAACCCGTGTCGATCCCGTCGAGCGAGCCCGCCGCTTCGGTGAGAAGCAGCGCGAGAGCCTTCGCCTTACCCGCCGGAACGTCAGCCCGCCGGTCGACCATCTTCTGCAGCGCCAGCCCGGGCGTTCCTTTGCCGAGCAGAGACTTGAGATGTTCTGCGGCATTCGGACTGTCAGCTTCGGCGAACAGTTGGAGGATGTCGGCGTCCGCAAGGTCTCCCGGTGGTATCCCGTAGGCGAAGTACCGCTCGGCGTACTGGCGGCTGCAAATACGTTTGCCTTCGATCCAGCTCTTCGCTTCCGAGCTATAGCGGGCTTTGTCGCTAAGGACGCTGTCGAGCTGCGGAAACAGCCGGAGCATGAGCGCATCACAGACCAAGTTCGAACCAGGCTCCATTTTATCGTCGTAGCCGGAGGCGAGGCGGCGCGTGGCATCGGCGGCGGCGGTGAGACGGTCTGCGGTACCGGTGACTATCCAGTCAAGGTCGTTCTTGGCGAGAGCGTGCATTTTCGGAAATAGCGTACGTAGCGATTCGACGAGGATCACGTCGACGGCATTGACTTCGCCAGGCACGATCGGCAACGCGAACTCGATCGCGTTGATCAGGCGACGAAGGACACGGACCGTTCGGAGTCGCGGCAGCACTCCCTGATCAAGTGCGGCGAACAATCTCGTCTGTTCCTCGACGGATAACTCGATTCGATGGTCATCGAGAAGCCGAATGACTTCCCCTACCAACATCTGTCGAATCACCGACGGATCGGCGCGGGGAAGGGAAAGAGGGACCTGCACGATCTTGTCGAGGAAGTTTTCTCCTGCCGCCGAACCCGCTGGATACCGTTCGGCGAGTGCGGCGCTGACAACGTCTCTGTCGAACGCGAGAACGTAGGCCGTGTAAGGAAAGTCGGCCGCAATCTTCACTACCCGCATGATGGTCGTAATTTCGTGCCGATCAAGTCGGTCCACATCATCGATAAGGACGCCGACGCGTTTCCCTGCTTTCCGTAAAGCCTTCTCGACGCGCTCGTGCAGTTTGGCCAACGAGACAGCCGATAAGGCTTCACCCACTGCTTGGACCGTGGCCCCGCCCGCATTCAAACCGTGACTCGCGAAGCCCGCGCCGCTCATCACTACGCCGACGTTGCGAACGGCTCTACCGACCTTCTCCCGCCCGGTAGTCAGCCTTGTCTCCAGAAGCTCTCCCAGCGACTGAAAGAATGCCTCGATGAGCGCCTCCTCGTCACCGTAAAGCCAAGGGTTGAAACGCAGCACGAGGACCGAGCCTGCGGTGTCCTGAGCCAGCCGTCGTTCGACGAAGTTCAAGACGGTGCTCTTGCCTTCACCCCCTTCGCCATACAGGCCGATCACCAGACTGGTCGGATCGCTTCGCATCGACAGCGTGTCGGCGATTCGATTAGCGAAGGACACCCTGCCCAGCCGATCATCCTCGACACTGACCGGTGGGCGGTCAGCAGCGTGCCGCCCACCGTCGTTCTCCGACCCCGGATTCGCCATTGATGCTCCAAGAGTTGGGCTTGAAGGGTGCGCGCTGCAGCAGTACAGTCCGCACCCACTCTCTCGCAGATCCGCCAGAACACAGCAGACGACAAGCCCTTCTGAGCATTCAGACGGAACACCGCCAGAGCACGAGGCTAGGCCGCTCCCCGAGTACGAATAGCTGTGCTCGATAGCCCACCCGGATGCTCGGTGATCTCCCAGCGTCAGGCCCGCTGAGGTCTTCCCAGAGATTAAGTTCTGTGTAGATCTCCACCCAGCGCCTTTGAGGTCGCAAAGTTGTTGACGTTCATGCCACGAACACTGCGAGACCATTCGGTGACGTAAGTCTCCAATGGTTGGACGGAGTCACGTACCTCGGTTGCGTCGGCAAGCACTCTAGAGCGGCGCTGGGTCAAACATCATCGCGGCAGTGATTCATCAGCCATGACGCGCAAGATGGTCCTCTGAGACCTTAGAGTGGGCACGACGGAGCCAGCGACTCACCGCGGGTATCTACAGCAGGTGGTTTCATGCGCCTTTGGAGGCAAAGATTCCGAGCAAATTCGGTGTACAGGCGTCACATCCACTAGGTAATTGCCAACAGGTTATTCAAGGCCGCGCGAGTGGCAATGAATTGAGCCAGGAGTCTGACCTATGCCGAAGCGTTCAACAGATCGAGTACCACAAGAACGTGCAAACCTAGCTCTGAAAAAGTGGTGGTGGCGCAGTGGGTGGGCCACTCTCTTGGCCGTGGTGGCCACTGCCGTGGCCGCTTTTGTACTTGCCGGAGTATTCACCGTTCTTTTAAGTAAAATCTCAGATGGGCAATTGAGACCATCCCGGATTAGCGATCGCAAGATCGCCCTTTCTGACATTCTAAAGCTTTCTTTCGCCATGGTCGCAGGAATAGGTGGGGCAGCGGGATTGGCTCTCGCTCATAGGAAACAGTGCGTATCAGAACGTGATGAATGGCGAGCCAACGATAGCGTCCGCATGAATCGATTCCAAGCCGCAGCAGACCAGCTGGGACATGAGAGCGCGGCAGTCAGGATGATCGGCTTGTATCGAATGTCCTCCCTGTCTGATGACTTCCCGTCCGAACCGACGAGCCAGCAGCAATTTGTAGACGTAATTTGTGCATACATGAGGCTACCCCTGCCGGACAACACCGAACGTCGAGCTGAAGAGGTACAGGTCCGACGTACGGCACTCGACGTCATAAGGGCGCGCGTGCAGAAAAACAACGATCAATGGAGTGACTGTGAATTCGATTTCACAGGCGCCACCTTCGACGGCGGATCCCTAGAAAGAGCAAACTTTAGAAAAACAGTGTTATTCTTCGACTGTAATTTTGTTAAAAATGACTTTCGCTTCACCGATATGGTCATCGACGCCGACATTCGGTTCAGGGACTCCAAGTTCCTTGGAGGGGATATCCGATTTGACAAATCAGATATAACGTCCAAGGGACGCTTAAGCTTTCTTAATGTTGAGTTCGCAACTTCGGTCTGTTTCGCAGATATGAAAATAGAGGGCACACCATCGGCCAGCGCCTCGGCAGGTTCGGTGACTTGCGGCAAAGTCGAATTTAAGAAAGCTCGGTTCACCGAGAACGAGGTCACATTTCACAACACCGAGGTGCAAGGGCTGCTGACGTTTGCCGAGGCTTCTTTCAAGACAACAGTTCGATTCCGCGGTTTGAAACTCAGATCAGGATGCAATGTCGACTTCAGCGACGCTACCTTCACCAGAGGCGACGTCCGCTTCGATCTTTCCGAAATGGAGGGAGGAACGCTTAAGTTCGATGGTGCAACCATCGGTACCATCTCGGGCACCAGTCTAGCCCGACTTACATTCGGCCCAGCGAAACTGAGAGAGACAATAATTTCCTTTTATGGTGAGCCAGAAACCTCTTCGAACCCAGAGAGCCCAATACCTACTGGCCTGAAGGTAGCGAAGCTTCTCCCGACGGGCCTATTGGACTTCGGCAATACGCAGTTCCTTCCCGGTCGAATCGTGTTCAACCAGGATGTATTCAAAGGAGGGAAACTAATGGTCGATAGCTCATCTCTCACGGAAGCGGCGGGCGCAATTGCGGGGATTAAGTTGACTAGCGACCTTCCGTATCTTGACCTGCTATGAGAAGTGAGCTGCGCGACCATTAAAGACTCGAAGTAGATGATGCCGATGCGTTAGCACTGGTTTCATGGGTAGTAGAGATCAACTCTCAAAGAGTCTTCGCAACGAATGTGAATGATTATGGTCACTACCCAGATGTATCGCCGAAGCGAAGCAGCCCCAGCAATACGGTGCCGACCTGCACTGGTGGGTCGGCTAATCGGAACTATTAGTGGTGCGACGGCGATCAGTACCGCCTACACCACGACGCTGAGCAGCAGCTCATTCCGGGCGGCCTCGGCTCTGAGGTCACTCTTGCTGTAACAGGTAGCGCAACGAGCGGTGACGGTTTTGTTGTTCTATTCAAAGAACTCCACGACAGCGAGTTGGCGTCCGCACTTTGGTCTTGACCTTCACTCCAACTTCATGACCGAGGGCAGATGTCGACGATTCAGACGAAATCGATCGATGAAAGATCGAAATGATCGCTATACGCGAAGTTGTGACCCAAATCGAAACCGTCACGAGAGCGAAGATCGCTGGTGCTGCTCTAACTCGCGCTGGGTAGGTGTCTGCGTCGCAGGATGTCGTAGGTGCGTGGTGGTAGGTCTTCGGGGATTTCGGCTCCGTGGTTGGCGATGATTCGGGTGAGGTAGTGGTCGGCTTCGGCGCGGTTGTCGAGTGCGTCGCAGGCGAAAATGAGGTCCAGGAGGGTGACGTCGTCACTGGCGTCGGCTTTCAAAGCTTGACCGGCAGCAGCTAGTGCGAGGTCTGGTCGCTGGTCGGCGAGATAGCGGGTTGCCAAGGTGTGGGCGACGTCGATGATCGCGGCCGTGTAGATGACGTCGAGGCGGTCGCCTGCGTCGAGTAGCCAGCGGTATCCGTCGCGTCCGCGTTGCCGGTCGAATGGCATGCCAGTGACGAGATCGAGTGCTCTCTGAAGGTCACCGATACCTTCAGCACCGCGAGCGACGCCGCGTAGCCGGAGCCGGCGGAACAGGTCCGCGTCCACGAGTAGCCCTTGTAGGCGGTAGCGGGTTTCGCCGGGTCCGGGTGCCGCGTACGGCAAATGGTGTTGCCCCGTTGCGGGGTTCACGCCGAGCCATTGACGTGCCCGCGACACCCCGTTACGCATGGTGCTCTTAGCCGCGTCCCCGGATTCACCGGGATGGAGTGCCTCCCGGAGTTCGTCGCCAGATGCGCCATAGGGTCGGGTCGCGAGGTAGGCGACGATCTCGGTGAGGTATTCCCGTCGTTTATCCGGCGTAGCCCCACACGCGAACAACGCGACCGGTCCGAGCAGGGTGAGTTTCGGCAACGTGGGAGCAGGTTCCCACCAGGCCGCCAGGTCTGCGTCTAGTTGGGTGTCGGCGTTTTCGATCCGCCGGCGGACCTGCGGCCCGATCCTCGGCGCGAGTACCGCGATATCGCGGGTGGTCGTCGATGTGGTGGCCAGGTACTGGTCGGCTGGTAGCGGCAGGACCGAATCCGACCGCGGTGCCGTACCCGGCAAGTCGTCCGGGTCGACCGAACCGTCCGGGCAGCCTTCGAGGGTCACCAGGTTGATCGCCCGACCATCGGCCTGGTCGGTTGTCCATTCGGTGCGTGGTGCCCCGGCCGCGTCGGCGTAGGTGTCCCAGGGGTGGTCACTGTCGACGGTGGGCATCGGCCGGTCGTCGGTGGTGGCGGCGAACGCGAGGAGCGCGGCCAGGTCAGCGGCCTCTTCTGCTGGTAGCTGTTGGGCGGTCAACTCCACATCTAATGCCGGGATCGTGACATTGCCGGCGCTATCGAGGGTCAACTGCTGTCGGGTGGCGCCGACCAGGTCCGTGGTCCCTGCCACCACGACGGCGATGCCTGTCCGGGCCGGGTCGGTCCGGATCGCGGTAAGTAGACGGGTGAGCGCGACCGATTCGGTGGCCGTACCGGGGGCGATGAGCAGGACGTGTGGTGGCCAGCCGTCACCGACAACACCGTCACGGAGCCTGCTGGCGATGACGGAGATGCCGGCGGTGTGGGTCATGTCGAGGCTGGTGGTGAACATGGCGTGCAGGAGGTTGATGGCCTGGTCGATGTCGTCGGTGTGGGTGATCCGTTCGGGGTTGAGTGCGGCCATCTCGGCACCGAACCCGACCACGGTCACGCGGAGGTTCTCCGACCACACGTTGTGGCCAAGTTCAGCGGCGAGGAATCGTGCCAGGTTCAGGCAACGCTGTGGGTCACCGGCCAGGGAGATGGCGCCGGCGTGTTCGAGGTCGAGCAGCCAATGCGCGCCATCGCTGCCGTATCCAACAGTGGCCAGGGTCGGATACGGGGACAGGTGAATACAGGGGCCGCCGGTCGAGCAACTAACCAACAGATCCTCGCGGTTGATCTTCCAGCGGGTACCGGTGTCATCGGCCCGCCACGGGACAGGCGGCGAGCCGGGGTCACCAGCCAGCACAAGTTCGATGACGTCGTTGCTCATGCGCACGGCGATGACGTCCGGGCCGGCCGTCTCATCACCGTGCGCGGTGTGGACGAGGCTGCGTAGCGCGTCGTCAAGCCATCGCACGTCAGCGATCCCGGTCTCCCCGACGTGCGTTAATGCTTTTTCTATCGGCCCCAGATCGGCAGGTGTGGCGGGGACGGTTCTGCCTGGTCGGCGGTGTCGGAACTGACGCCGCCGCAGCACGGTCAACGCGGCCAGCGTCATCCCGGCCAACAACACCCCACCACCGGCAAAGGCAACGAACGGTGCTACCACCGCAGCCGCAGCGTGGTCCGGTGAGTCGATATCGGCCGGTGTCCGTGCGCCGGCCGGATTGTCGGCCCCGCTCGCCGATGACGCGGTCGGTGCCCGCGTTGGTTCCGGCGAGACCAGGGTGGGTGACTGGGTCGGTGCTGGCGCGGGCACGGTCGGTTGACTGTCGGCGCCCGGCGTCGCGTCGACCTGCGCCGTGCCAGCTTCGGTTGGCGTCGGCGCATCCGCTGTTCCTGTTATTGCTGGGGCTGGGATTGGCGCTGATGTCGGGTCAGTGGCGGGCAGGGTGATGGTCCAGCCGGGCCGAATCAGATTCGGGTCAGTGAAATGTGCGCCGGTCGGCTCGGCGCGGTCAATATTGGCAGCAAACAGCTGCTGGTAGTTGTTGATGTCGTGTTCGGCCGCGATCCCCGACAAGGTGTCACCAGCGGCAACGGTTACTTCCGGCCCGTTCCCCAGTAGTGCCTCGTCGCGTAGTGGCGGCGCTGGTGTGCTGACGTTGGTACCGGTGGCGTCGGCGGGCATCAGCAGGACCCAGCCGGGGCGGATGAGGCTGTCGCTGTGCAGGACACCGCCGTCGTGTTGGACCCGGCCAACATTTAGGGCAAGGATTTCTTTGTAACGATCACCGGCACCCAAATGGCGTTGCGCGATCCCCCACAACGTGTCATAAAAACCGCCATCGGGTGGCTGAACCGTGTACGTCTTGCTATGGCCACTCACCGGGGCGACTGTTGGGTTGGCCGCCGATTGCAGTGCCGGTGCTTGTGACAGTGCCGCGACGTCGGCGACCGGTTCGACAGCGGCATTGGTTCGGTCGACCAGAAGATTCCACTGCCCTTGCCGTAGCGATGGATTAGCGGTTGCCGTGGCTGCTGGTCGGGCGTGGGTGAGAGTGATCCCACCGGTATTAGCGGACACGGTCGCGGCAGTGCTCGCGACAGCGATCAGCACGGTCGCGACGAGCTTGCGGGCAATGACCTGGTTCACCCCGAGCACACCAAGTTTCGGCACCCGCGCACGCCCATGCCCATGTCCGTGCTGGTGGCGGAGTTGTGTCACAGTTTCGGTGAGCACGCTGTAGGTGAAATGCGCCCACGCCAACCACGCGATCACCGCAATGGTTTTAATGACCGCATCCCACGGCATCGACGCGAACCAACCATTCAGCGACAGTCTGATTGCCGCCAGATGCGGCATCGCGTGCGGTAGCGGCCAACCAACGAAACGCGCGAACAGCAATGGTGGCCCAATCAGCAACACCATCAATAACAATCCGGCCCCGACGGCGGCCACACGCTCACCCAGGCCAGGACGGCCCACTCGCTGGCCACGCTGCTGACTGGGCGGTTGAGGGCGTGGGATCAGGTTGGAGGGCGTGTTCATGGGGTCATTTCACTCGTGTAGCCACGCGCTGATGTCGCGGTCGCGGTCGCGCTATCGGTGAAGGTGCTGATGCCGATCAGGCCGAGCATCGTCGTGTCCATGCTGGACGTCACCGTCACGGTCACCGTGTTCAAGGAGACCCGCACCGAACACCCGTCACGGGGATTAGCGGCGGCAACAAAAGTGCACGCCGCCGCTTGGGCGAGGTCAGGGTCGACGTCATCGGTTCCGTCGTCACGAAGATTCACCACATCCAGCGCATTAGCGCCAGAACGGGCCGCTTGCGCCGCAGTATCGGCAGCGACTTGCCGGTTATCAATCGCCCGGCCACCATCAACGACCAGGCCGGCGAAAGCCAGCAACGCACCAACGATCAGCACAAACAAAACAGTCACCGTGCCGGTCTCATCACGCCAATCAGTAGGTGGGGCAAAGGTTTTCCAGCAGCCCCGCATTTCACGGTGCCTGGATTCTCTGGGCCCGGCTTTTCCTTGGTGCCCGATGTTTTTCATGATGCGCGGTTTCATGGTGCCTGGTATAGGTCGATGGGCGCGGCGGCGGTGGCCGTGAATGTTTTCGCGCCAGGAAAACCCGACAGCAACAAATCGGACAGGTTCGTGGTACAGGTGACACTGACTTTCACAATCCCACCGGGGGTAAACGCCGACACATCAGTGCTGGTCGTCAAGTTAGCGCAGGTGATGGATTGGTCCGCCAACGTCGCGGCGACGGTTTGTTCCGCGGCTTGGGTCGCGCCCATGGTGGTGCGTTGCACGGAGGCGGCGCGGGCGGCGTCAGCGGCCGCGTTCTGGACCTGCCCTTCGGATTCAGTAATCCGCCCCACCGCGACAACGAAAAGCAGCAAAGCAACAAACACCGGCGCCAACAACACCAACTCAATAGTCGACGTGCCCGCATCAGCCTTGGGTATTGGTGTTGTCATGGTGCGGCCTGAAATTGCTCGATAATCCCGGACGACTTTTCGGTGACCGTCAAACTCATACCCGGAATAACACTGGCCGCAGTCGCCGTCACCGTCACAGTGGCGACACCACCGGTAATAGTGACATTCGCGCCGGGTAGTCCCTGTAAGGAGCCGGGCCCGATCTGGTTGACGTAACTGATCGCGGTGTTCTTCCCATTCTCGACAGCTTGGGCACTGGTTTGGCCGGCGTCACGGGCCGCCCGTCCACCTTCTTCCGCCGCGGCGAGTACCACGTGGCGGGCCACGTACCACAACGCGAATTCGATGACGACGAAGATCAGAAAAAGCAGCACCGGAGTAATCAGAACGAACTCCAACGTGGTGATCCCCTCATCACCACGACCTCCCCGCCGGCCACGACGCCGCCCAGATACAGATACCGGCCCAGGCATAGGCACGGGCGCTGGTGCGGGTTGGGTGTGTTTCTTCACTAACCCGAGCCGTTTCCTGGTTACCGTCGTCAACATCATTGGGCTATTTCGTTTACGGGGTGGTCGTTTGGATGCTGTTGGCTTTCGTTTGGACTTTGTTGTAAATAATGGTGCCAGCCACGACCGCCAGGGACGCGGCGAGCGCGGTCAACAGCACCCATTCGGTGGTGGTCAAACCCGTTTCCCGGTCGCCATTTCCGAGACCGCGTTTGGTGAGTTGGGTATCGAAGAAAGCCACCAGCAGACCGATTTCCGGGATAGCGGCACCGAGGGTCCGGCAAAGGCCGACGGCCCGATGAGCTGTGCGATGAGCTGCGTGGTGCGCAGTGCGTTGCATGAGGTGCTCCGTTTCATTAAGGGGATGGATGGTTTGCGGTTTTACGGTTAGGTGTTCATGATTTTCGCGAGTGCGGGGTAGCCGAGGAAAATGATGAAGCCGGGACTGCCCCGAGTTATGTTGACTCGTGGGGTGTGGCTTTCAGGCCGCAGTTGCGGCTGGTTGGTGGAGCAGTTCGAACTCTATTGGG
>OLLX01000119.1_pt1 | contig 40523 bp, 35 predicted proteins | sample 1604651 | NCBI WGS metagenome assembly OLLX01 (sample SAMEA104055725, study PRJEB20765) | soil metagenome | biome: Arctic tundra; feature: Polygonal ground; material: soil | place: USA | collected 2011-09 | depth 0-0.5 m
TGGGGAATTACGTGAGCGCCGACCTGAGGAATTACGTGAGCGACAACCGCCTCAACCTGGGGAATTACGTGAGCGCCGACAGGATGCGGATCTCGGCGAGTTGTTTAAGCCACACTTCTATGGCTACACCGGTGATGAAGTACTTGTCTCCATGGGTCTGGCCGACGCTGGCTTGTTTGACGGCGTCACGCCAGCGGGTTTTGTTCGCGATTCCGTAATCCACGATCATGGGCTGGTCGCAGAGATAGTCCTGCCATTCGGGGGAGCGTCGCAGGCCCTCTACGAGTGCCGATGTACCCGGAGCCGCGCTGGCTCGTCGACGGACCAGTTCGGGCAGAATTCCACGCAGGGCACGGCGTTGCAGGTATCTGTCGCAGTTGGGTCGCAGCTTCTGTTCCCACGGGACCTTCCACATGAACTCGACCAAGGGGCGATACAGCAGTGGGTGTCGTTGGACGAAACTCATCGGCGTGGGCGGGTCCATTCCGGCCGAGAATGCCCACAAGCTATCGGAGATCACCTGGCGGCTCGGCAGCGCGGAACGGGGAGTCCAGGTGGCTTCTTCTCGCCGAGCGAGGTGGTTGTCTCGGGCATAGGAATCGTCGATCCAGGGCGGCAGGGTATGCGGGTCGGCGCCGCGATTTCGCTTATTCATCAGGTGGTTGGCTGCCGGTTCTAGCAGGCTCTTGAATAGCCAGTAGGTGTGTGACCGCTGACTCTTGGCCTCGCGTCGCCAGTCGGACATGGCACGGAAAGCCTGGAGTGGTTTGCCGCGCACGAGCAAGTCGGCCAGGTGAATCGGGACCTCACCACGGGAGGCGCCGAGGACGACGTCTCCGCCGGCACCGGTGAGCATTACCTGCGCGCCGTGAGAGCTGAGCAGCTGGTTCTGCACGCGCATCATTTCCCAGTCGATAACGCATTCTGTCGGTTCACCGACGAAAACATCAGGCAGGCGTGAGAAAGGCAGCACCCTCTCTACATCTACCGGGTGCCAAGGGATGTCGTAGGTATCCACGACCGCGCGCATCCAGCGCTGCTCGTCCGCGTGCGGCCAGCTGGGGGATATTACCGAATAGGCCGCGAGATCGGGCACGCCCGCGTGAGCCGCGACCGAGGCGACAGTGGAGGAATCAAGACCGCCCGATAGCGCTATCCAGGTCGGGCCATGATTGGCGAGCGCACTGTTGATGCCGGCCCCGATTAATGACCGTAGCTGTTCTTCGTACTCCGCGTCGTTACGACAATGCAGCGGCTCGCCATCGCCCAATTTCCAGCTGCGTATCTTTTTAAGTCGGCCGTCGCGCCAGGACAGAGTTTGACCAGGCATCAGTCGCTGGATGTGGCGATACGGAGTGCGCTCAGTGGTGCTGGAACCGCGAACCAGAAAGTCCGCCAGAAACTCCTCGTCTAGTCCGCGAATCGCGGCGGCGTCGACGAGATCGGTGATCCGGGTGGAGAATCGCACGCCGTCAGGACTGGCGGTATAGAACAGCGGCACTATCCCCAGTGAATCGTGAGTCAGTAGTCCATCTCCGGTAGCTGGCTCGTATACAACGACTGCGTATTCGCCGAGGACGTGCTCCTGAAGTTTGGTTCCCCAGGCCCGAAAAGCGTGAGCCAGCAGTTCTCCATCAGTTCGCTCGCCTGGCTTGAGCCCGAGATCCCGGGTCAGCTCATCTCGATCGGCGAGATATCCGCGCACCCACAGTCGGCAATCCAGATATTCATGCGGCCGAGATCGCGGTGCCGTATCGAAACGTGTTGGGTCGAAACGATCGTCGGTACCGAGTCTGCCGTGGAAATCTCCCACTACCGAATCATTCACTAGGGTCATACAACCGTCGTGCCGATCCGTGCCAGTGGTGTGAACCGACCTACCTGGTCATCAAGAAGCGCGCGACCGGCATATTCAACCCAGGCATGGGCTTCGAAAGGAACTCTGCTCACACCGATGACATGCTCGGCGGCGAGACCTTCTGATCTCAGCAGCCTGAACAGCGCCAACGAGCGAATCAAACAGTCACCAGGAGCCCGACTCGCGACGAAGAGATTCTCCGCGCCCGCGAAGGCTTTGACTACCGCACTTAGTTCGCCGGAACGAGCATTGCTGGGCAGATTCGCATACCGGCTGTAGGTCTTGCTAAAGCCGTCGCGGCGAAGCGCGCGTTGGGTCGCGACCAGGTAACTCAGGGCTCGGCCGATCGGAGGGGTTCCCCGCCGAAACCACATTGCAGGCCGTGCCGGCGGCGGCAAATCGACGTTTGAAGTGGCGCAAGCGTTATCGACAAGACCTGTCTCGACGCACTGACGCGTAAACGAGGTGAAGTCCGCGCCCAGACGGTCGAGGTCGACGTCATACCGGCGTATCAGTTGCTCGAACACCGTGCCTTTATCTGCCTGGCCGATCAGCACCGACCACATCGCGGTAGCCCGATCGTCGAGCACCTTGTAGCTTTCCGACGACAGATCAAGAAGTACGCACATGCCGTCGACTTCGGCGTGACGCACGGTCGGGGCAGGTGCGAATACGTGGTCAGCCACGGGCGACGATATGGCTGAGTTCACTGATCGCCGAGATCGACCTCTTCGTCGGTTTCCTTCTCAGTGCCCACTTTGTATTTAACCGGGGTCGAGCCCTGGTTGTCGCGCAAAGTGTATTGAGGATCCCACTGGGTTAGCTCAGCGGCGGCACCGACTTCGATGATCTCCGGCGTACGCCATGCGTTTGCTTGACCTGGCTCATCATGAGTATGCATAACGGAAACTTTAAGCATGATCATCGAGCAAGGTCAAGAGTGTGTGCTAACCGGCGTGACCGAGTACATCCGCGAGGTCGAAGCTGATTGGTCGGTCGAGCTGCTGGTAGCCGCATGAAAGGGGATCGCGGTCAGGACGCCAATGCTGAAACTGTGCGGTGTGCCGGAACCGGCCACCCTCCATATGGTCATACCTGACCTCACAGACCAGTTCTGGACGCAGCGGGACCCAGCTTAGATCTTTGCCGGCATTCCAACGAGTGACGCCGCCGGGACGCCGATCTTCTTCGCCGTTGCTGTTACTACTGCTGCCGCCTTCGGCCCACGGATGTTCGGTGGCGGCTTCGATATCGGCGGCCCCGTCCAGGCGGTAGGGCGCGAGTTCGTCGAGCAGTTCGCGCCGTCGAACCGCGGTGAATGCACCGCAGACGCCCACGTGCTGTAAGACACCCTCGTCACTGTAGAGACCGAGCATCAGCGAGCCCACCGCGCGGCTGGCTGGATCGCTACCCGCGAGCCGGTGCCAGCGGAAACCGGCAACGACGCAGTCGGCGGTGCGGTCGTGTTTGATTTTTACCATCACCCGCTGATCTGGCCGGTAGGGCAGCGTCGGAGATTTTGCCACGATGCCATCGAGGCCGGCACCTTCGAAAGCCTGGAACCAGGTATTCGCGAGGTCGAGTGAATCAGTCGCGGGGGTAAGGAAAATCGGCGGCTGAGCCTTGGTCATGATGGATTCGAGAAGTTCACGGCGGCGGGCGAAAGGTTCAGCCAGCAACGAATCTTCGCCCAAGGCGAGCAGATCGAAAACAACAAAGGACGCAGGCGTCTCGGCAGATAATTTCGCTACTCTCGACGCGGCTGGATGGATGCGCTGCAAAAGTGTCTCGAAATCGAGAGAGTCGCCGCTGATGGTCACGATTTCGCCGTCCAGCACGCACTTTTCTGGCACGTTGGCGCGGATTGCTTCGACCAGCTCGGGGAAATATCTGGTCAGCGGTTTCTCGTTACGGCTGCCAAGCTCGACCTCGTCGCCGTCACGGAAGACGATGCAACGGAAACCGTCCCACTTGGGCTCGTAGAGCATGCCAGGTGGGATCGAGGGTTGCGATTTGGCAAGCATCGGCTTGATCGGAGGCAGTACGGGGAGTTTCACTCATACCTCGCTTAGGCGGCTGCTCGCGTCGAGACCTACAGTATCCAAGCATGCGCCAACTCTTGCCCACCGCGATCGACGACATTGAGATCGAGCCGGCCTATCAAACGCCCGCAGGCGAGCCATGGTTGCGGCTATCGATGGTGTTATCGGTAGATGGCGCCGCTACCGACGACGATGGTTGGACGACGAACCTCGCTGGGGCTCCAGACGCTCGAATGCTCCGCGCGCTGCGAGCAGTTGCGGACGCCGTGATCGTCGGCGCGGGAACAGTGCGGACGGGTCGGCTCGGGCCGATCCGTACACCGCGTTACCAACTGGCTGGAGAACAGACGGCTCGGCAAGTCATTGTCAGCGGCTCACTCGACCTCGACTGGTCGCTGCCACTTTTCACTGCCTCGGTGTCACCGCCGATCGTGGTGACAAGTGCCGCTCGCGCGGCGTCCACAGAATTGCCCACTGTGGTGCGGGAGAATTTATTAATCGCTGGCGATGATTCGATCGAGTTGGCCGACACGCTCGACCAACTGCGTGCTCGTGGCTATTCGCGGCTGCTGTGCGAGGGCGGCCCGGCGTTGGCGGCGTCCATGCTGGGAGGCGGTGTTGTTGACGAACTTTGTCTCACCATCGCGCCGACGATTATGTCGGCAGATCGGTTACGTGGACTCGTTATAGCCGGCTCACGGATTCCGTTGCGGCTTACCCATGTCGGAGAAGACGACGGAGTGCTGTTCTTGCGTTATTGCCCATTGCCTTCGTGACGGCTGTCATGTGCCGGCTCGTAGGGAACCGGTTCTTGGAGCAACATGTTCGCGCGATCGAAATCGTGCTGAAGGATGCGCGCAACATGGTCTGCCACGGTCGGCCCGAGGATCCAGTCGGGGTGGGTGGCGCGTAGCTCTTCGTCGTCCGGTGAAACCACTGGTGTAGTCAGCAGCAATTGATGGAAACGTACTGCGCTGTCGGCATTTTCGGCCGCGAGCACGCGAAGCAGCATCTCCTGGGCGGCGCCAGTTACGCTGACCGCGCCCGAGCCGGCAACTGCTTTTAATGCGGCGACGCCGGCCAAGGTGAGATAGCAAGGGTCGGCCGCGTCGTCGAGTGCGGGCGCGAATGCCTGTGCCGTAACGAAATGCGCGGTCAGGTTATCGTTGAGCACGGCCTGCCAGTCGGCCACCGGTAGAGCTGTCAGAGGTGGGCCCTCCCACCAATGCCCGAGCGCGGCGACGACCGCGTTGATAGGCAGCCCAGCCTGGAGAATGCGCTGTTGGGTCGACTGCGCATCAGCGAGATTGTCGAGATCGCAACGAAACAAGTGCAACCGCGAGTGATACGCGGGTTCGCAACGCTCAGCGAGTTCTGCCAGTCGTGACTGTGAACGGCCAACGGCTATCACAGTTGCCCCGCGCGCAAGGGCTCCGGCGACGATCCAGCCGCCGACGACGCCGGTGGCGCCAGCTACCACGACGGCGCGGTCGGCCAATTCTGTGCCAGGCGCAGTCATGATGAGACCACGATAGCCGCGCTTTCGGGTGGCAGCGCGAGCCCGGTGTCGGTGCGCAGCACTCCACCGGATTCGAGCAATATTTCAGCAACACCAAGTGAAATTGACTGTGGCTGCGGTGAAAAGTTTACGACGACGCGAAGACGCCCTCGGCCCATGATGAGCCATCGCGCGGTTTCATTGAAGCGTACGTCGACATGCGCCAGATTGCCGTCGACCAATTCTGGCCAGGCGTGCCGAAGTGTGATCAGGCTGCGATACCAGCCGAGTATCTCGCCGTGATGGGGTTGCGAAAGTTCAGCCCAGTCAAGGGTCGAAGCCCGGACAGTGGCTGGATCTTGTGGATCCGGCACGTTTTCTGGCGCCCAACCGAAGGTTTTGAATTCCTGACGCCGTCCGGTGCGAACGGCTTCGGCGAGATCAGGGTCTTCGTGGTCGGTGAAGTATTGCCATGGGCTATTCGCGGACCATTCTTCGCCCATGAAAAGCATCGGGGTGAACGGAGCGGTTAATACGAGCGCTGCCGCGATCTTGACGAGACCGGGTGATATCAATGCCGCCAGTCGCTGTCCGGTTGCCCGATTGCCGATCTGGTCGTGGTCTTGGCTGTAGCCCAGCAATTGATGGCCTGAAACGGTGGCCGGAAGGGGGCGCCCGTGGCAGCGACCGCGATGTACCGAATACCGGCCGGTGTAGACGAAACCGTGCCGCAACGCCTGCGCGATATCGGCGATGCTGCCGAAATCCTCGTAGTAGCCGTCTAATTCACCGGTGAGCACGGTGTGCAAGGCGTGATGAAAATCGTCACTCCACTGGGCATCGATACCGTAGCCGGCCGCGTCACGGCTGGTAATGAGCTGCGGATCGTTCAGATCAGACTCGGCGATCAGGCTGAGTTGTCGACCCAATTGTGCTGACAGGGCCGTTACTTCGGTGCTCAGCTCTTCAAGTAGATGCACAGCGGATGTGTCAAGAATGGCATGGACGGCGTCGAGCCGAAGACCGTCGATCCGGTAGTCGCGCAGCCACATCAACGCATTCTCGATGGCAAACCGACGCACCGGCTCGGAGTCGGGCCCGCCATAATTGATTGCTTGACCCCACGGTGTGGCGTAGGTGTCGGTGAAATAGGGCCCGTAGGAGGGTGCCACGTTTCCGTCTGGGCCGAAGTGGTTATAGACGACGTCAAGGACGACGGCAAGCCCGCGATGGTGGCAGGCATCGACGAATCGGCGCAGGCCGTCGGGGCCCCCGTAGGGGTCGTGTACAGCGTACAGAAAGACACCGTCGTAGCCCCAGCCATGCCGGCCCGGAAACGCCGCGACTGGAAGGATTTCGACAACGTCGACCCCGAGTTCGACGAGATGGTCGAGGTGCTCGATCGCGGCGTCAAAAGTGCCGGTCGTCGTGAAGGTTCCGATATGTAATTCATAGATGACAGCACCAAAAATGGGCCGTCCTCGCCAGCTTGCGGTTTGCCAATCGAAAGCATTGTGGTCGACGACGCGGCTCAGACCATGCACGCCATGGGGTTGCCAAGCCGATCGTGGATCGGCGAGAACGATATCGCCGTCGAAGGAAAATCCGTAGTCGCTACCATCACGGGCATCGACGACGTCAGCCCGCCACCAGCCCTGGCCAGCCGCGTTCATCGGGTAGCGATGCCCATCGACCTCGACATCGACATCGCTGGCGTCTGGTGCCCAAACCTCGAACGAGATCATCGACGAACCGCAGAAGGGGTGCTATTGATGTGCACGTCGATCTCCTTGAACTGATCCTTCGGATAACCGGCTATTCGGTGACGCTGACTCCGGGCACCAGCAACGCCACCGGCGATTCGGCGAACAGGTCGCTGGCCAAGATATTGCCTGGCTGATGCTCTTTACCACTGAGGGCATCGACCCATGCGGTGTCGGGCAAGATGACGACGGTGTCGCGCCAGCCACCCGCCCGTCGCAAACCGGCGGGTAGCCGGGTCGCGGCGACCATAACCTCAGGCGATCGGCCGAACACGACGACGTGGTCGGCGGCGGCACCGGTAGCGTTCATCGGCGTGTAGCCGGTGAACCAGTGCGGATGCTGTCGTCGTAATCGCAAGGTAATTGTGGTCAGACGCAGCTTCTCGTCGAGCGGATCGGCTAGTGCTTGGCGCCTGATATCGAAATCGACCGGTCCCCGATTATCGGGATCGACCAAGGCGTAGTTGGCTAACTCGGCGCCCTGGTAGGTATCGGGCACACCCGGCATCGAGAGCTGAATTAGCTTCTGTGCCAGCGAATTCGACCAGGCAAACGGTTCGATGAGGCTAACGAAGTTTTCGACGTCCGCGAGCAGTTCGTCGTCGCGCAAAGCAGCGGTGATGAACTCGCGGACTGCCGTCTCGTAGCGCGCATCGGGGGAGTTCCACGACGTCCGGAGTTTCGCTTCGCGGGTTGCCTTTTCCATGTAGCGGGTGGCACGTTCGATTGACAGCGGGAATGATCCGACCAGCGTCTGCCAGAAAAAGTACCCGGTTCGCGGGTCGGGGCAGCCGAGTTCACGGCCACGAATCAACCAGCGGCGGACGGCGGCGTCCCACTCGGTAGGCAACTCAGAGAGCACCGAGAGTCGGGCCCTGGCATCTTCGCCGCGTTTCGTGTCGTGGGTAGACAGGGTGGTCATCGCGGTGGGCGTTTGGCGTTCCAACGCTGAGGCGTAGCCGTGGAATTCCTCGACAGAAACGCCGAAGCGGCCGGGATCGCCGCCGACTTCGTTCAGCGCGAGCAGTCGCGCATGTCGATAAAACGCGGTGTCCTCGACACCTTTTCCATACACTGCCGCGCAGGCTTGGGCGAATCTGGTGGCGAACTCGCTGGTAGCAAACTCGCTGGTAGCAAACTCAGGCGGCGTGACTCGCGATCGAACCGCGTCGATGTGCGCCGCTAATTCGGGACGCCGAACGCGAGCCTGTGCCGTCGCGTTGTCGAGGGATGACATGGTTCGTGCTGAACTCGAAAAGGGCCGGTAGACGTCGAGGCCGACCAATACTTCGATAATCGCCGCATGCAAACCGGCCTCGTCGGCGCTCAGGTTTGAGTGATCGGTATTCGCCAGCTCGGCTACAAGCAGGCGAGTCAGCCGAGCGAACTCAGCGGCCAGCACCTCAGCAGCGACGAGACGTTTGCCGGCCTCGGCTACCGCCGCGAAGTTGGCGTTTTCTCCGGTGAGCCCAGCGTAGATTTCACTGTGCTTTCGCTCGTTCGCCGGATCGATGAATAGTCCGACAAGGGTGGTCAGAGTTTCATAGCCGGTGCTCCCAGCACATCGCCAATCCGGCGGCAGCGGCTCATCGCGAGCTAGTACTTTTTCAACCACGACCCAGGCTGAATCGGTAGCGCTCGCGAGAGCGTCGAGGTATTTCGCCGGGTCGGCGAGACCGTCGGGGTGGTCGATGCGCAAGCCCTGAATCTCTCCGGCCTCGATGAGGTCGATGAGCACGCGGTGACTGGCTTCGAAGACGGTAGGGTCTTCGACCCGCAAGCCGATCAGGGTGGTGATATCGCTGAATCGACGGTAATTCAGCTGGGATGCGGCTGACCGCCAATCGGCGAGCAGATAGTGCTGCGATTCGACGAGTTCGGCCAGAGGTAGCGACACGGTTGCCGGATCGAGAGGGAACCGGTGGTCGAAATAGCGCAGCACGCTGCCGTGGGTGGCTTCGATCGACAGATTGTCGAGGTTGTCGGCCAACGTTCCGTCGAGAATGGGCATCAGAATACGGCCGTCATGTGCAGACCAGTCGATGTCGAACCATCGCGCATATGGTGATTTCTGGCCCTCGCGCAGTACCGACCACAGCGCCGGATTGAGCGATTCGGGGGTCGGCACCGCCATGTGGTTGGGCACAACATCGACGACGATGCCTATCTCACGCTGGGCCAGCGTTTCCGAAAGCAGCGTAAAGCCAGCATTGCCACCGAGTTCAGGGCTCAGCTCATGGTGGTCGACCACGTCATAGCCGTGCGTCGAACCGGGCGAGGCGACCAGGATCGGCGAGAGATAGACATGAGAGACGCCAAGGTCGGCGAGATAATCGGCGAGCCGTGCGGCATCAGCGAAAGTCAGCTGCGGGCCCAGTTGCAGCCGATACGTCGAGGTCGGTTCAGTGTGCACGCCGCATCACCAACATTGAGCGAGCCGCGACCGACGCTGAGGCGCCGGCTTTTACCGACGGGTGTTCAAGTTCGACTGGCGTGGTGGTGTCGATGACGACCTCCCAACTCTGGCCGTAGTCAGTCGACGGCATGGTGAAGTCAATCTCATTCTCGCTCGCGTTGAACAGCAGAAAGAATGATTGGTCGACGACCGGGCGGCCATGCGGATCAGGGGAGGGAATAGCGTCGCCGTTGAGGAACACCGCGATCGACTTCGCGGAGCCATCGACCCAGTCTTGTTCGGTCATGTCAGCGCCGGCTGGGGTGAACCAGGCCAGGTCTCGCAGCTCCTCGCCCGCAACGTGTAACGGCCGCCCGTCGAAGAAACGCCTGCGTCGAAAGACCGGGTGGTTGCGGCGTAACGCGGAAAGACGTTGGACGAACTCAAGTTGCAGCTCGTGCTCGGTGGAGATGTTCCAGTCGATCCAGGAAATCTCGCTGTCTTGGCAGTAGCCGTTGTTGTTGCCGTTCTGTGTGCGGCCGAGTTCGTCGCCGTGCAGCAGCATCGGCACGCCTTGAGAAAGAAAGAGCGTGGTGAGGAAGTTGCGCTTCTGTCGTTCGCGGAGCGCGATGATGTCGACGTTGTCAGTGGGACCTTCGGCGCCACAGTTCCAGGAGCGGTTGCCGTCGCTGCCATCACGGCCATCTTCGCCGTTGGCCTCGTTGTGCTTGTCGTTGTAGGAGACCAGGTCTTGCAAGGTGAAGCCGTCGTGGGCGGTCACGAAGTTCACCGAGGCCATCGGGCGACGTCCAGAATGTTCGTACAGGTCGCTCGAACCGGTGATCCGGGATGCGAACTCGCCCAGCGTCGATGGTTCACCGCGCCAGAAATCCCGGACAGTATCGCGATATTGCCCGTTCCATTCACTCCACAACGGCGGGAAGTTGCCCACCTGATATCCGCCGCTGCCGACGTCCCAAGGCTCGGCTATCAGTTTTACTTGGGATACCACCGGGTCTTGTTGTACTAGATCGAAGAAGGTAGAGAGCCGGTCGACATCGTAGAACTCGCGGGCTAGCACCGAGGCGAGGTCGAAGCGAAAACCGTCGACATGCATTTCGAGGATCCAGTAGCGGAGCGAATCCATAATGAGTTGCAGTGCGTGCGGATTGCGCGCGTTCAGACTGTTGCCGGTGCCGGTGTAATCCATGTACTTGCTCTGGTCGTCGTCCGACAAGCGGTAATACGCGGCATTATCGAGGCCACGCATCGACAAGGTCGGCCCCATGTCGTTGCCTTCGGCAGTGTGGTTATAAACGACATCGAGAATCACCTCGATGCCGGCGGCGTGCAGATCGCGCACCATCGCCTTGAATTCTTGCACCTGCGCGCCACGGTCGCCAGAGGAGGAATATCCGTTGTGCGGGGCGAGGAATCCCACCGTGTTGTAACCCCAATAGTTTGTCAGCCCTTTGTCATGCAGGCCGCTATCGGTCACGAACTGGTGCACCGGCATCAGTTCGACGGCGGTGACCCCGAGCTTGGTGAGGTGCTCGATCATGGCGTGATGAGCCAGCCCGGCATAGGTGCCGCGGATGTTCGCCGGAATGTCGGGGTGCTCGATCGTCATGCCCTTGACGTGCGCTTCGTAGATCAATGATTCGTGGTACGGGATCTGTAGCCGGCGGTCGTTGCGCCAATCGAAGTACGGGTTGATCACCACCGACTTCATATTGTGTGCAGCGCTGTCTGACTCGTTGATCTGATCGGGGGCCCCGAAGGGGTAGCCGAAGAGCGCTTCGTCCCAATCGACCTTGCCTTGCACAGCCTTGGCGTAAGGGTCGATCAGCAGCTTCTTCGGGTTACATCGATGGCCGTGAGATGGGTCGTAGGGCCCGTGTACCCGAAAGCCGTAGCGCTGGCCGGGCACGACGGTCGGCAGGTAACCATGCCAGACGAAGGCGTCGTACTCCGGCAGCGGAATGACGGTTTCGTTGTCGTCATCGTCGAAGAGACAGAGGTCAACGGAGTCGGCGATTTCGGAGAACACCGCGAAGTTGGTGCCTGATCCGTCGTAGGTGGCGCCGAGCGGGTAGGGCGTGCCTGGCCAGACTTCAAGATCCATGTCGGTCATTGTGTCCTAGTCGTCAGGCGGGCAGATGGCCGATCGGTAGCTGTATGCCCGGATGACTTAGGAGGTAATCCCGGGAATCTAGGCAACGATCAGGCAACGATTACGCGAATATGAGCGTCTACCCATCGTGGCGCGCGCTCAAAGGCGTCCGAGGTGACAAAATGCGAGGCAGCAGTAGGGCGCCGAAGGCGTGGCGTTGCTCCATACTGCACATTGACTCAAGGTCCGCGCGGCGGACCGAACCTGGAGGGCACGTGCGCGCGAGACGTGGTGGGGGCCGCGATGCCAAGCGGACGTCGCGCGGGGCAAATCGGGGCGTAGCGCGGGCGTTGGCGATGGTGCTTCCGCTGCTCGTGCTGTTGGCGGCTTGCCAGGGTAGTAGTCACAGGAGCGGTGCCGCCGGGTCGCATCCCTCAGACGCGGCGGCGTCGTCAGCTAAGCCGGTGCCGCCAGCTCGGCTCACCGTCGTCCCCGCTGATGACAGTGCGGCGGTGGTCACCTCGACGCCGGTGACAGTCACTGCGGACGACGGCAAACTGACGACCGTCTCGGTCAAGGACGCCGCCGGTAGCGTCGTCAGCGGTGCCATCGACTCGGTCGCCGATCGCTGGGTCAGTAGCGGCATCTTGCTACCCGGGTCGACCTATCTGGTGACCGCGACCGCGGTCGATGCCAAGGGCGAGCCGACTACCGTCACCAGCAACTTCACCACGGCCGCGCCGGCCAAGGTGCTCGGCGCCAAGATCGCCCCGCTAGAGAACGAACTCGTCGGGGTCGGCATGCCGATTATCATTTATTTCACCTCGCCGGTTACTGACAGGGCAGCGGTCGAGAGCCGTCTTAGCCTCGACGAATCCCAGCCCGTCGTCGGCGCGTGGCATTGGTACGGCGACGAAGAGATTCATTATCGCCCGGAGAATTACTGGCCCACAGGTGAAAAAGTCACCTTGCATGCCAATCTCAATGGCGTCAATGCCGGTAATGGCGTCTGGGGTGTCGAAGACCACACCGTCGATTTCTCGGTTGGCGACTCGCACATCACTACCGTTAATGCGCTTACCCACGAGATGACCGTGCAGGTCAACGGTAAGACCGTGAAAACCGCGCCGGTTAGTCTCGGCAGCAATAAGTATCCGACCACGTCGGGCATTCATGTCGTGCTGAATAAGACGCCGAGCATCGTGATGAACTCAGCGACAGTCGGTATCCCGAAGGGAAATCCCGACTACTACGACGAAACTGTGCAGTGGGACGTGCGCATTACCTGGTCTGGTGAGTTCGTGCATTCCGCTCCTTGGTCGGTCTCATCCCAAGGTCGGGTCAACGTCAGTCATGGTTGCGTCAACGCCAGCCCGACAGTTGCCCAGTGGTTCTTCAACTTGTCGATGCGTGGCGACATCGTCTCCATCACCGGCACACCCCGGTCGCTCGTCTCGCAAAATGGCTGGACCGACTGGAATATGAGCTGGGCGCAATGGGTAGCTGGTAGCGCTCTCGGCACCTCGAACACCGGCACGTTGTCTAGCGCCGCCGGTGGTTCAGGCGCCGCCAAGCCATTGCCGGCTGATCCTGGCTCGTCGCTGCCGGCTTCGCAGACGGTCACCGCTCCCGCCCCGATCGCCACCCACGCCAGCACGACGCCATCGCCGAACCCAACTCACACCGTGACACCGTCACCGAAGCCGACCCATTCCAGCGTTGTGGTGCCGAGCCCGATTCGCTCTAGCGGGACGCCGATACCGCGCCCCACGTCGACTATCAAGCCGGTCGTCTAACCCGCCTCAGCTTCTGTTTGGCTGATTTGTTTGGCTGAAATGCAACCGGAATTCGGCATGCGGGAGATTTGATGCTCATCGTCATCTGTCCCGACTCATTTAAGGGCACGCTCACTGCGGCCGAGGCCGGGCACGTTATCGCCGAAGCCTGGGGGAGCGTGCGCCCCGGCGATGAGTTGCGAATAAGACCACTCGCGGACGGCGGCGAAGGCTCCCTCGCGGTTATTGCCGCGAATTCACCGGGCGCGCGATGGGTTGAGACTGGCCCAGTTTTTGGCCCAGGCGGGAGCCCAGTGCAGGGGCGCTATCTGCTATTGCCAGACGACATAGCTGTCGTCGAGTTGGCGGTGACTAGTGGATTGACGCTTCTCGACCATCTTGACGCAGTTGGTGCTACGAGTCGGGGCGTCGGCGACGTTATCGACTGCGCGCTGGCTGATGGCGCGAGATCCGTCGTCCTCGCGCTCGGAGGGTCGGCCTCCACTGATGGCGGAACTGGTTTGCTGTCGGCACTCGGCGTCCAATTCTTGGATTCCGCCGGGTGCATTCTGCCTGACGGCGGCGGATATCTTCGCCATCTGTATCGAATCGATCTGGCCGGTTTGATATCGGCGCCACCCGCAGGAGTTCAGCTCCTTGTCGACGTCGATGCGCCGCTGCTCGGCCCGAGGGGTGCGGCCTTGACTTTCTCCCCACAAAAGGGTGCGAGCCCAGATGACGTTCAGCTGCTGGAATCGGGGTTGCGTCGGCTGGCCGATGTAGTGGGTGGCGACGTCAATGAGCCTGGTTGTGGCGCGGCTGGTGGAACTGCCTACGGTGTCAAGAATATTTGGGGCGCGGAGATAGTGAGCGGCGCGCGAATCATCGCCGATATCGCTGGCATCGATGACGAGATTCGTTGGGCCGATCTCGTCATCACCGGAGAAGGCCTTTTCGATATATCAAGCCTGAGTGGGAAAATCGCGGGCGAGGTGCTTTCCAGGGCTGGCCGGTTTGGCGTGCAAGTGGTGGTGGTGTGCGGCGATAGTGACGTCAGCAGTGATACCGATTTCGTGCCGGGCTCGGGCTATGTCCGAATCTGTAGCGCACGCGAGGTCGCGGGCTCACGAGAAGTGGCGATCGGTGCGCCAGGCTACTGGGTGGGCATCGCTGCCGCGAACCTTGCGGCGATCTACTGATCCCCGGTTGGATACGAGGTATACCGTCGGAGGTCGGTGGTTACATTCCCGGGCTCCGACTGGCCGGGCTAGGTCGAGAGAAGAAGGGTTGCCCAGGTGGCCAGCAGAAGAGGTATTGCTCCAACGAGGCCGATCAGGCCGAATTGCCTAGCGCCGATGTGTACGTTGCGGGCTTTGCAACGTTGCCGCCACAGCAGGGTTGCTAGCGAACCCCAGACGGTAATAAGCGGGCCGATGTTCGTGCCGAGCAAGAGGCCCAGGAGTTGTCGATGCGTTGCCATCGCGGCTGGTTCGACGGCCAGGTAGGTCGGAAGATTATTCAGTGCATTGCTCGCCACCGCGCCGACCCCGACAGTTCGCAGCGTTCCGAGCGGGCTGCCTGAATGTCCGGAGGCATCGCCTAACCATTGGCCAAGGAAATGCTTGGAAGCTGCTTGGACGAGAAGGAATAGGCCGGCTACGAGAAGCACTGTTCGCCACGGAATCAAGCTGATCCGCAACGCGGAACGTCGCCGCCAGGCAAACGCACCGACCAGCGTCACCGCGCCGCCAAGGGCTGGCCATTCGACCGGGATTCCGAGGATGAACAGCGGTATGAACGCTAGACACACGAAGGAAGCTACTCCGAAAAGAGTACGGTCTTCGATGGCTGGCGCGGGTTGGGTTACATAAAGTATTCGCAGCCGCCGGCGATAGGCGAAGCTCAAAAGTATCGCGGTGCCGAGTACGGCGACGAGTTCTGGCAAGGCCATCCGTCGCGCGAATTCTTCTGGTGAATACCCAAGGGTGCGAACCGCCAGTAAGTTCGTCAGATTAGAAACGGGGAGCAGCAGGCTTGCTGTATTCGCCAGCCACACCGCGAGTAACGCAAACGGCAATGGATCGATATCGGCGTCTTGAGCCATCGTCAACACGACCGGGGTCAACAGTACTGCGGTGGTATCCAGACTTAGCACGATTGTGGTTAGCGAGCCGAGCAACGCGATCCACCAGAACAGTCGGCGCGCGTTACCGCGGCCCAGTCTTGCCGCGTGGCGAGCCGCGCGCTGAAATACCTGTGCCTGGTCGGCTAACTCTGCCACGACGGTAATGCCGACAAGGAATGCCAACACCGGAGTAGTGCGATCGGTGAGTGCCACGACGTCATGCCAAGGTAGCCATCCGGTCATGACGACCAGAACGCCGGCGATCACCGCGACAACCCACATAGCGACGACCTTAAGCCGCTCAACTCAGACGGGGCTGGTCCGGGGCCCGTTGCTGCCGGGGCATTCAGTCTCTGCCGGTAGGATCCGTTGGCATGTTCAGTCCAACCAGGAGGCCATGATGTTGCCGGCGTTTGCGAGTCGGTTCCGTCCGCTGGAACCGCTTGCGCCCAAAGTGCCGGAGATCGCGGCGCTGTTCTGGCTGATCAAGTTATTAACGACAGGCATGGGCGAGGCGACTTCGGATTACTTGGCCGGCACCAGTCTGTTGCTTGCTGGTGCCGTCGGCTTTATCGGGTTCGTATTCGCGCTGTGGCTACAGTTTCGAACCCGGCGTTATGTCGCGCCGGCCTATTGGTTCGCGGTCATGATGGTGGCAGTGTTCGGCACGATGGCTGCCGATGGCTTACATAAGGGCTTGGGAGTGCCGTACGCCGTTTCGACGATCTTCTACGCCGTTGTCCTGGCGACTGTTTTCTATCTGTGGCATCACAGCGAAGGAACACTGTCGATCCACAGCATCGTGACGTGCCGTCGAGAAATATATTATTGGATCACTGTCTTGGCGACCTTCGCGCTTGGTACCGCTGCTGGCGATCTGACCGCGACGACAATGCACTTGGGCTTTTTCAGCTCCGCGATTTTATTCGGGTGTCTGATCGCATTGCCGGCGATCGCGTGGTGGCGTTTCAAGCTGAACGCGGTTGCCGCTTTCTGGTGCGCGTACGTGCTTACTCGGCCGCTCGGCGCATCCTTTGCCGACTGGTTCGGCAAAGCGCATTCGCTTGACGGCGGCCTCGGTTATGGAGACGGACGAGTCGCTGGCTTGACGACGATCGTGATCATCATTTTGGTGGGTTACCTCAGCATCAGGCGTAACGACATCCAACCCTTCGACGTTGTGGATGTGGACGTCGCAAGGAGGACGACGTGAACAATGGCGCACTGTTCGTCGCGGTGTTTCTTGCCTGCATGGTCGAGGCGGTCGAGGCTACGACGATCGTCTTAGCGGCCGGAACCACGCGGGACTGGCGGTCAGCGCTGACTGGGTTGTTCGCCGGCCTCGGCGTCCTCGTGGTCATCGTTGGTGGGCTTGGCCCGGCATTGTCTGACGTCCCCCTTCGAGGGTTGCGATTGATCATCGGAGGGCTACTGCTGATCTTCGGTATGCAATGGGTACGCAAGGCAATCTTGCGGGCGAGTGGCTATAAAGCACTGCATGACGAAGAAGAGATTTACCGCAAGCAGGTTGCTGCCGCGCAAGATGCGCCCGACGTCCGTCGTTGGGCTGTCTCAGATTGGTATGCGTTCACATTGTCTTTCAAAGGCGTTGTCCTTGAGGGGCTTGAGGTTGCTTTCATTGTGTTGACTTTTGGCACTAATCAGCACGACATTCCGCTCGCGATCGTCGCGGCTGCCTCGGCCGTTGTTATCGTCGCGCTGTTGGGTTTCGCGGTGCGAGCGCCATTAGCGCGGGTGCCCGAAAACACGATGAAGTTTGTCGTCGGTGTAATGCTCACGTCGTTCGGAATGTTCTGGGGCGCTGAAGGTGCGGGTGCGCGCTGGCCGGGTTCCGATGCCGCTTTGTTGGTGATTATTCCTTCGGTTGCTGTGCTCGCGGTCGTCGTCGTTGTCATACTGCGCCGGAATGCCGCAGCTACCCACGACGACGTGTCTATACCGATTCCTGTTGGGAGCGGCACATGAAAAGGTTACGTTCCTTCGCGGCATTTTGGTATGACTTTGTGGTTGGCGACGATTGGGTTGTCGCGGTCGGCGTCGTCGTGGCATTGGCCGCGACATACGGTTTGAGCCGAACCTCCATTCCGGCATGGTGGCTGTTGCCGGTCGCGGTATTGGTGCTGCTGCCAGTCAGCCTCTGGCGAGCCACCCGCCGCTAATAGTTGCGGAGCCGTGAGGCGGTTGTCCGGCGAAAAAGGTGCTCATAAAACGAGGCCGCTTTCTCGTGCAAGGCATCGACGACGATGAACCGAGCCGCGACGAGGCGAGTTGATTGGGTCGCGCGGTCAAGGGCTTCCGCGAGGAGTGCGCCGCCCAGATGTTGGCCATGAAGGGATGTGTCGAGGGCGAGGCGGCGTGCTCGCGCAGCCACTCATCAAGTGATGGTTCGCCGGAGGCTAGTTGGTCTAGTCGATGCTGGGTCGGATCTAGCGGTTGGGACCGGTACGCCATTCCTAGTCGCGGGTGATGAGGGTGCGAGCCCGCTTGGCGGCGCTCTTCAGTGCGACATTCGGTCGTGCGGGAGTGTCCAGAGTTGTCAGCAGATCGTCGAAGAACTCAGCAGGAACGTGAGTGCGCGACTCATGCTCGTGTAGTACCTGATCGGCTCGATCCTCGGCGGCGCTACGCACGAAATCGGATAGTGGCACATGCATGAGTACCGCCGCTTGCTCGATCAAAGAGATCCTGAGCAGAAGCTGGCAAGAGGGATTCGGGGCCGACTCGATGGCATCGGATATTGCCTTAGTGTCGTGGTCATGACAACAACACTGATCACTGGAGCGAACAAGGGTCTCGGCTTCGAGACTGCCCGCCAACTCATTGCCGCCGGCCATACCGTCTACATCGGCAGCCGGGACGCCGAACGCGGACGCCGGGCCGCCGAGCAGCTTGGCACGCGGGCAATCCAGCTTGACGTCACTGACGACGGGTCCGTCGATGCCGCGGTGAAGGCCATCGAGGCCGACGGAGGCGTGGATGTGCTGGTCAACAATGCTGGCATCCAAGAAGAAATGGGTGACGACAACGTCGTACTGGGTGCTGCGGATCTCACCGCCGACATGATGCGGAAGACATTCGAGACGAACGTCTTCGGCACGGTGCGTGTTCTGCATGCGTTTCTCCCGCTGTTGCAGCGTTCCATCGCGCCGGTCGTGGTCAATGTCAGTAGCGGTTTGGCATCGCTCACCCGGGTCACCACCGTGGGCACTTCGACGTACGCGTATCCGGGCGTCGCCTACCCAGCGTCGAAGACCGCGATCAACATGATTACGGTGCAGTACGCGAAGGCGTTCCCGAACATGCGAATCAACGCCGTGGAGCCTGGCTTCACCAAGACCGACCTGAACAGAAATACCGGGCTGCTGACCGTCGAACAGGGCGCCGAGAATATCGTTCGAATAGCGTTGGTGGGCCCCGATGGCCCGACTGGAGGTTATTTCGGCGCCGAAGGCATTATTCCTTGGTAATCCGAAGGTATCCCGATGGCGGCGTCCAGTCAGTCCAGTCACGGCCAGCTAGCTCGCACGGTGTGTTCGCCTGGCGACGTCACGGTGGCTATGACGTGAGATCCATCGCGAGTGATTGCGCCGCCGGTCACGGTGAGGTACGGCGACCAGTTGATGTCGAGTTCCACTCGGCCAGGGCTTTTCGCGTCGAGAATCAGGCCAGTGTTGGTGGTACGCACGACGCTTGCGACACCAGTCGCCAGCGGTGTCGGGGCACTCACTCGGTAAAGCTTCCAATCGGGGTCTGACCACACTTCGGTCAGATAGGGAAGACCTCGGCTGATCAAACCGGCTTCCGCTTGTGAGCCGCTGTCTAGAGGTGCTGAGCGTTCGACCGCTACATAGCCGGAAGCTGTTTGGTCGAGAAATACCCGATAACTTTTTGCTGTGAGTGGGGCATTGTTGTAAAACTCCGGGTTCCGCACTTCGTCAACTTGAGTGAGCCATCCACGGGCGATTGAAAAGCCCGCGCCCGCGAGCCGAACTGAACCCCAGTGATTAATCGCGTCAACGACTTCGATCCGTTGGGTTTGGGCGATGGGGTAATTCGCCAGCTGGCGTTCTAATCCGGTAGCGAAACTCGGGCGCGCTGATTGGTCCCGTGACGTCGCGACGTCACCGGTGGCTTGGGCAATGGGATAAATCAACAGCACTGAGGCGATGGCGTAGGCGGTCATCCGTCGGGTCGCCAGCTCAGCCGCTGCCGCGGCTGGCATCAGAATTACTGAAAGGCGCGCCACATTGCCACCTAGCGGTGTATGCACGAGGTATGTCGCGACAATAAGGAGCGCGCCTAGCAGTGCGGCGATTCGAAGGCGCCGGCTAACCGGCGCGGCGGCTATGCCCAACTGGATCACTAGGCACGTCAGCATCAGGCCACGGTTGAACGGCTCGTATCCAGGGAGCGGGAAGAGCCAGTGAGACAACGCCGCAGCTGCCAACACACCACTTACTGCGGCCAGACTCGCGGAACGTTGTGAGCGGTCGTTGATCACCATGGCACCGACTGGGATCAGCAGCAGAACCCCGGCAACCGGGCTCGCCGCGTACGTGCAGACGGCAAGCAGCCCAGCCGCGACGATCCAGCCGCGAGCGACGACAGCAAGCGCGACGACTCCGATGGCAACGCCGACCGCGAAGGTAACCCGGCCCGACAACAGGTTCGCGGTCGTGCAGATAGCGAAGACTGTGACGGCGAGCCGCTGGTTGCGTGATCCTCGGACGAGTGGGACCACCAACGCCAGCGACACGACAGCCGCGGCCGCGCCCACGATCCGGACCGATAGCGCGCCGGTGAGCACGGGCACCAGCAAGCTGTAACTGCCGACGCTGACGCCGCCGAACCAGCGCCCGAAAACTGGGACGGCGCCTGCCTGATGCACCAGCGTCGCCCACGCTGTCTGGGCCGCGTAGTCGGGGGTGGCTGGAGCCCACACCAAATAAACCGCAGCGATTGCTACGCCCAACGCGAGGGCATACGCCCAGAGGGGGAGACGAGAAGGAGGACTTGCGGCGTACTTTCGGGGCTGAAGCCCCCATGCTTGATCCGTGGTCACGTGACAATCTTGGCAGTTCGCGAAATCACTGACCGCACTTGGTGTTCGTCAACCGTTCGGCGAAGATGTCGCTGTTGATCATGAACTCGAGTATTAAGGTCGAGACCATGACCATCAAGCGGAAACGGTTACTCGCGGCGATCATTGTGCCGACCCAGGTCGCCTTCGCGATACTGGCCTGGCGCGACCTTGCCCAGCGGACCGATGACCAAGTGCGAGGCACGAAAAACTTTTGGCGGGTAGTTGTCTCGATTAATCCCGGCAATGCGCTCATCTACTGGCTGTTCGGTCGCGTTCGGAATACTTGAACCATGAAATGACAGGTCGCCAGGGCTGGGAAGCTCAGGTTTGGACACCGAGAGTTCGGATTTGCAGCTAGACTGATAGCATCGGATATCACCATGGAGGTCGCTGATGTCGAATGTCTTGATCCGAGATGTCCCTGATGATGTCCTCGCTGCCGTCGAGTCACATGCCGCGAAGCTCGGTCTTTCGCGGAACGAGTACTTGCGTCGGCAGCTTGCGCAAGACGCTCAGCGATCAACCGCGAAGGTCACTATGGACGACCTCCAATGGTTTGCGGACACGTTCAGTGACCTAGCCGATCCCGAGGTTATGCAACAGGCATGGCAGTGACTGCCGCTGTCGAGACACGTCGCTGGCTCATCGACAAATCCGCACTCGTCCGGCTAAGTGAAAGCCCTGACGCTTCCGACTGGATCTCGCGCGTCGATAGAGGACTTGTGCGCATAGCCACAGTCACGATATTGGAGGTCGGATTCTCCGCAAGGTCTGCGGAGGATCTTCACGCAAAACTTCGCAGGGCGCCTATCTCGGCGATGCCGATCGAGTACACCACGCCCAAGATCGAGGCAAGAGCTGTCGAAGTTCAAGGGCTACTGGCGAATCAGGGACATCATCGAGCACCGTCGGTTCCGGACTTGATGATCGCCGCGATTGCCGAATTAGCGGGGCTCTCGTTGCTGCACATTGACAAGGATTTCGAGTTAATCGCGGCAATGACGCAACAGCCTACAGAGCGACTTCGGCTCGCGTAGCTCTTTCGAGTGCGTTCGTCGGGTCGTCGATACTGCCTGCGTCCCTAGTGTCGACACATCCTTATCCTCGTGACAGTCCGTTGTGTTTCGCTCTAGGGTGACCACTGACGAGAGGCAACCCCGTGAGCAACCTGCAAGTTCGACACGTAGCCGACTCCCTGCGGCTCACCTACGCCGATCTGGTGGATCTGAGTGACGTAGGTACCGCCGATGATGAGCAACGCGACAAGGCTTTACTCACTCGCGCCCTGGCGGCATACGCCATCCGTCGCTTCACGGCAGTCGAGCCTGAGACCGCTGCGTCGTGCATTACTGACGGCACAAACGACAACGGAATCGACGCTGTCTACGTTGACCTCGCAGAAGCTCGTCTTTTCGTCGTTCAGACGAAATGGGACTCGAACGGCACTGGAAGTCTCGCGGTGGGAGATGCCCACAAGTTCGTTGCGGGTGTCAAGGATTTGACTGATGAGCAGTTCGATCGCTTCAACGATCGCTTAGTGCTGCATATCCCACAGATCGAGGCAGCACTACGTGACCCACGGCTCAAGATCACGATGATCATTGCGATGCCCGGTGCATCCGTTTTCGCAGAGCACACGCAACGGGTCTTCACGGATCTCGAATCCGAGATGAACGAAATCCAGCCGATGCTTGAGGTTCGCATTCTTGGGCTCTCCGAACTCCATAAGGCGATCACCAGCGATATGCAGGGCACACGCATTGACCTCAATGTGACCCTCGAACACTGGGGTCAATTGACTGAACCTTTCGCGGCCTACTACGGGGTTGTCGATGCGCTAACCGTTGCGTCTTGGTATGACGAATATGGCGATCAGCTCTTTAGTCAGAACCTTCGTCGTGCGCTCGGGCACACCGCCGTCAACTCCTCTCTTGAGGCAACGCTAACCGGGCAGCCCGAGAACTTCTGGTATTTCAATAATGGGATTACTGCTCTTTGCGATTCCATCGCTAAGACGGCTCGTGGAGGTACAACGCGAACCTTCGGAGAGTTCAGCCTTGAAGGTGTAAGCGTGGTTAATGGGGCGCAGACGGTTGCGAGCGTGGCCGAAGCAGTAAGGCTGGCCCCAGACACGGCGGCGCTTGCGAAACTCTGGGTTCGCTTCATCTCGCTGCAAGGGTGCCCGGCGGACTTTGCGGGCAATGTAACCCGAGCGACTAATACTCAAAATACTGTCGAAAGTCGCGATTTCGTGGCGCTTGACCCTGAGCAGGACAGATTGCGTACAGAGATGCTGCTGTCGCTCAAGAAGCTCTACTCCGTACAGCGTGGGGAGCATCCGCCGCAGGCCGAGAACGGATGCACTGTGACTGACGCGACGATCGCCTTGGCCTGTGCCCAGCCGGATAGCAATCTTGCGGTTCTAGCCAAAAGCGCGGTCGGACGACTCTGGGACGACATATCGAAGCCGCCCTACAAAATTCTCTTCAACGGCGGCATGACCGCGCATCGGGTATGGCGCTGCGTCGCGGTCATGCGTGCCGTCGATGCGTGGTTGGCGACGCAGCGATTGGCACTCGGAGGAAGATCGAGGGCGGTCGAAGTACAGGGGAATCGGATGGTGCTACATGTTGTGTTTCGTTCCCTCGACATGAGCCGGATCGACGATCTTGACTCTGATTGGGGCGTCGAACTCGCGCGTGTGCCCGATCTGTGCGAATTGGCTATCGCAAGCCTGACCTGGTGGGTGGAAGCCGACTACTCGGCGAACTACATCACCAGCCTCTTTAAGAACGCGTCAAAGTGCCGACTCCTTGCGAGCAAGGTGCACACCGACTTGGAGGCCGGTACTAGGCGGTAAGCGGTACGGATTCTCCACCGAGGAAGCTTGTGCGTTTTGAGACCCACGGCCTTCAGCGCTCATCCGGTTTCGTTGCGATCGCGTCAGCGATTCCGATGTCCCTCTCCCTATCGCTGGTGTCTGGCTCGTTCTCGCGGTAGCAAGGTCGAGCCAGTAAAGTGCGAGTGTCAGCTAACTGAACCCAGGGGTGCCAAGACTCAGAATTCCCGAAATCCTTTGCGATCTGAGCTAACGGCGCCTCACGTTAGGGGTACCGCAGCCACATCACGACAAAACTCAAGCGGGAACGCTTTCGGCATGACTAACATCCTTCCAGCAAGGACGGATCCTCATAGGCAAGGTCAAGGAGTCAACCGAACTGGGGCAGACCCCATCGCGTGCAGCGGCCAATGCGTTCACCGGTCAACAAGGCGAGGAGTCCGATCATCGCTGCGGCCGCCGTGACACCGGCCAGAACAAGAACCAAAATCCGACCACGATCTCGATGACCACACCGACAAACTCACCTAGATATCTGCCGTCCCACGATCGTAGTAACGGCTAGTCTGGCTCGGTGACGCAGACACGTGGTCCTAGGACGCAGACACTTGGTCCTGGCAGTCGCATACTGGTCACCGGCGCCGGTGGCTTTATCGGCAGTCACGTTACCGAAGCGCTTCTCGGTGCGGGACACAAGGTTCGCGCTCTCGTGCGCTACTCCTCTACCGCTGGGACAGGTCACCTCCAGCACCTGCATAAGCAGGCACATGGTGGCCTCGAAATCGTGTACGGCGACGTCACAAACTCGACGACGACGCGCCTCGCGGCGCAAGGATGTGAAGGTATCGTCCACCTCGCTGCCCTGATCGGAATACCGTATTCCTACCGTGCACCTGAGTCATATGTCGCGGTCAATGTCACCGGCACGCTTAATGTGCTCGAGGCCGCGAAGCAGTGCAGAGTAAGCCGGGTCGTGATCGCATCGACGAGCGAGGTCTACGGCAGCGCACAATACGTGCCCATCGACGAGAACCATCCTTTGCAAGCCCAGTCGCCTTATAGCGCTACGAAGATTGCCGCGGACGCCTTGGCGATTGCATACCACCGTAGTTTCGACCTACCAGTGGTGGTAATTCGTCCGTTTAACACTTATGGGCCCCGCCAATCAATGCGGGCAGTGATTCCTACCGTGCTCACCCAATTGTTGTCTGGCGCGGATTCGCTCCGGATCGGAAGTCTGAGTCCGCGTCGCGATTTCACTTTTGTCACCGACACGGCAGCCGCGTTTGCCGCGGCCTTGGTGATGCCGGGCCTGGAAGGTGCCACCATCCACCTCGGCAGTGGGCTAGCCGTGTCTATCGGTGAACTCGTCGATCGGTGTCAACGCATTGTCGGCACCGACGTACCAGTCGTTACCGATGGCGAGCGCCACCGGCCCGACAATAGTGAGGTATCAGTGCTGCTGTCAGATCCCACTCGCGCTGCCAACCTGTTGGGATGGAAGTCCGCTACCGATCTCGACACCGGACTCGCGGCGACGGCGGCGAGCATTACTGCGGAACTCTCGTTGACACATGGGCGTGGGGCAGGAGAACCGGATGCGAATACCTACGTAGTGTGAGGAACAGGCGCCGCTAGACCGCGATGCACCTGGTCAGTCAAACGATTAGGCTCACCCAACAAGCTGTGCCGCATCTGGGCAAATTCGCGGCACACAAGGTTGTAGTCGTCGACTCTGCCAATTTCACGCCAGTACCCGCCGACCGAATACGTCCGTAAGGCGCTCCCGCTCGCAAGCATGTCGGCAACGAACGCATCAAAGTCTAAGGGCGTTCCCACCCGATACCCGTCGAGCGCACTACGCCGTAGCGCGTTCACCCCGATCGCGACGTCATGTCTTAACCGCGGCTTCTCCACAAATCCGATGACCGCGCCGTCGACTATCGTGACAACACCGAAGTCCACGGCAACCTGCCGCGTGCTGGTCGCAATGGTCATCGCCGCACCTGACCGGCGATGAGTCGTGAGTAAGTCAGCAAAGTCAAGGTCGGTCAGTGTATCCGCATTGATAACAAGAAAAGACTCGCCCAAGTCACCCACGAGCGGCAGCAATGGCCCGATGGTGCCAAGCGGCTCAGCTTCGATGACAATCCGAACGTCGAGACCCCAATTGCGCCGCGCGTGCGCGTGGGCGCGAATAAGGTCACCAAGATATCCGGCGGCAATGGTCACCCGAGAGAACTGTTGCCGCGCCAGCTGGTGCATGACGACATCGAGGGTGGAGCAATCGTCAGCGATCGGCACCAACGGTTTGGGCAGGTGCGCGGTATGGGGCAACAACCGTGAGCCACGACCGCCGGCCATTACCACCGCTTCCACTGCGCGCCGTCCCTTCGTCGATTGTGAGGGTTACGCAATTCGGCGTGAAACCGATACGGCCGCGGGTAGAAGTGCCATGAGTATGGCTACATTAGGACACCGACCTCCGGTAGGTCGAGATGTGCATGGCCTACCGCATATGCTGCCCGCCAGGTAACGCAGACGCTGGAGGCGAGTGGTGCCGATGACTATGCCAGGCATCATCGATGGCCTACCTTTCGTGGCATTCGGCGAGGCCCTCACCGGAATACCTCACGTCATGGTGGACGCGCTGCGGACTCCAGACACCGTGTTGGAAATCAGCCATTGGCCCGGGAACCGGACACCGAGCTGCTTCAAATCCGATGTGAGCACTCAGGGCGTCCTGGCGCTGCTAGAGGACGCGAACGGACATTCCTACCTCGCCGACGCGCGCGCGGTATCGTGTGATCACTTTGATATTGACGGTCTGCTCAGCATTTGGGCGCTCACAGACCCGCCCGGTGCTCGCAAACGCGGCACGCTGGCCGCGCAAACAGCAATCGTTGGCGACTTTGATCGCTTCGTTAGTGACGCCGCGGTGCGCGCATGCTTCGCGTTGGAAGCCGCGGCCGACGTCGTCGCGTCGTCGGTGGCCTACGCAAACACGGTGACCCACACGCAGACCGCTACTGCGTTTCTGTTTGGGGAGGTGCTAGCCGTGGTCGCCGAATGTCTAGACGATTCAGATCACGGTCGGCCGGCGTGGGATGAGGAATACCACCAGGTTCTCGCGTCCATGCGCTACTTAGACTCCCACTCCGATGCGATCGAAGAACTCCCAGGCGTCGACCTTGCGGTGGTCGGGCCACCCAAGCATTCGAGCGGCCTGGGTAATGAGCTTCACCGCTACGCGATAAACGCCCATACCGAGCTACTCACGGTCGCGACCACAACCACAGACAACCGTCACCGCCTGCATTTCCGCTACGAGTCATTCGTAGATTTGCAGTCACGCAGTACCGGGCCGCGCCTGCGCGGCGACAAACTTGCCGAGCTCCTCAACGAGAAAGAGACCGCCGGAACCTGGTGGTGTGAACCTGCGGATACAGCTACGCCCTGTTTGCAATTGTTTGCGGCTGGCGAAACGCCCGCTAGCAGCTCATTGTCCTATGACGATTTCATCGACGCGGTCTGCGATTTCGCGCAGGCAGCGCGTCACGATCAAAAACTCCGTTGGCACCCCGATGATTCGTGGATACGCACGACACCAGTCCCACCGCCATCTGGCGGGTGGCTGCGATGACGCGAGTTCTCGGTGGTGTTGCGGCTCTGCTCGCCGAGCGGCGGCTTCGCGTCGACGTCGATGGTAGGCCGGTTGTTCTGATCGCGGCAGATGACGCTTTCGTTGCCTATTCTGCGTTGTGCCCGCACCGTGGCGGTCCGCTGCATGCGGGCAGTGTGTTGGAGGGCGTGATTGTTTGCCCCTGGCATCGATCGGTCTTTCGGCTCATCGACGGCGCGCGGGTGGCGGGCCCAAGCGGCTGTCCGGTGAAAGCCTTCACGGTCATCGTCGACGGAGACGACCTTGTGGTCGGACCTACCGAGAAGATCGGACCTACTGAAAAGATCGGGCCTACCGAGAAGAAGAAAATGACGTGAGCGAGATCCTTTCACTAACACCCACCGACCGCGTGCTCGTCGTCGCCCCTCATCAAGACGACGAAGCTATTGGTTGCGGTGGCGCTATCAGCTATTGGCGCAGTAACCAGGTCGAGGTCGGCGTACTGTGGATATCGGCAACTACTGATGGTGAGGCCATCAGTGCGGAGGCCCGCGCTAGTGCAGGTATTCTCGGGCTGACCTGGCTCCACGGACTCGGAATCTCTCCCATTGGTGTGAATAACGACGCGACGACGCTGGCAAGAGTGGTCGCGGCGATGAGGGAATTTGCTCCAACTGTCGTGGTGATACCGCATGAGGACGAGGACGATCGCCAGCACCACATCACAGCGCGCCTAGGCGCGGAGGCTACCTGGATCGCCTCCTACGACGTTGACCTCCAACTGGGTGCGGTCATCCCGGCGATCCGGATGCTGTTGGCGTATGAGGTATGGACCCCGCTGCGGCGGCCAACGTGCTATCTCGATATCAGCGCCTTCGAGAAAGTTAAGCGGGCAGCGCTCGCCGAATACCGCAGCCAGGAGCTCATCACACCGATCGGCGATGGCGCGCTTGGTTTGAACCGCTATCGCGCGGCATTTGGACTGGGCCACGGTGCGTACGCTGAGGCATTCGCTGTCATGAAGGCCAGATGACATCCCCTGTCGGGAAGGCGCGAGTCAATGCATCCGCATCGACTCCTCAGGAGTTGTTCGAATACCTTGGCGCCAACGACACCGCATCGTGGAGTGGCACCGGATCGCGCCTAGCTGGCGCTGATGAACTATTAGCGTCGGCTGGCTTGAAACCGATCAGTGAAACCAATACCGCGGTACTGATCACGCCACTGCTGGGATGGCTTCTGCCGTTACAACCACCGGCGTATATCGCGACCAACCTACGACCGATTTACGTCGACGTCGCTCGGGCTAGCGTCTGTCTGGCACAACGACGAGACCTGCTCGGCGCGACCAAGGTACTTCACGGTCTCGCTCGCCAACTCAGGCTCGAGCTCGATAACGTCGCTACTGAAGCAGATGGTCGGGACGTAACGTTTCGCGATGTCTATGGCTGGCTGGGATCGGACCGTGATTCTTTACTTCATCGAGTTGTGTCTGGTCTGATCCGCGAAAACGCGATACACCGGCAAGACATAGCCGCGGCCACCGACGAGCACAATGGGTGGAGTAATGCGACGGTCGATGTCGCCGCGATTACCCGTCTCGTCGTCGCGGCCCGTGCTGGCAACTGGCCCGGCTGGACCTTGCTGGTCGGGCGCCTAGCCCAACATCCCCTTTACCAGGACGCGTGTGAGCTGAATGCCTTGCTGGACAGGCCGCGATCTGAGCTGGCGGCGTTTGTCTCGGCACGGACAAGACCGGGGCGATCGATCGCCAGCACCAACCAGGCAGCCGCACCGAGCGACACTACCGCCGCGCTCGCCATGGTGCTGGTGCTCGCTCACCACGCTCGCGTAGACGGACTGGTCCAGTTTGCGGAGCTAGCGAACACCAACACGAACGGAGTTGCGGTGTTCGACGCGGCCCTGCAGCTCGCCGGCATCGGGCTCGACCTCGTTGGTGAAGCGACCGTGCCACAAGCTCTTGGCGCACTCGTTTCCACGGAGTCCTAGATCTGCCAGCCGCTCACTCCCGAAACCACCGACTTAGCCGCGGCAAGCAAATCCAGGTCCAGTCGAGACCACAACAAGAGTTGATTGCCATAGCGGGCGACCTCCGCGGCAAGCATCTCCTCCAGCTCGCGATGCACCGTGAGCCACGGGCGATGCGGAGCGTCACCGACGCGCTCCTGGTAGGGAGCGGCGCTTCGACCAGCAGCGACCGCCGCGCGCGCAAGCGCTTGAGCAACCGTCGCGTCCGCCGCCGCTAGTGCCCACAATCGGCGTGACACCGTCTCAGCTAGCCGCAGCTGGTTGGCCGCGGCGCACAATGCCGCGCCGGTCCGTGCTAGCCAATGAGCCTGAGGTTCGCCGTCATGGCGAGAGTTGGCTTCAAGAATCGACTGCACAGTATGGAGAAACGGCCATAACAAAATCTCACTCGCCTGGTAGGCGTCCAACTCGCCGCGCCCCGATGTCGTCGTCGACTCGCGAATATGGGTCAGCGCCGTAGCCGCCCACCCAGCCGGAGCGGAGCCCGCCGCGCGCAAAAGTAGACCGAGCGCGAAATCGAAGCAACGGATCGAGGTAGTGGGCATCATGATCGGGACCAACGGGAGGTCATGACGCAAACCGACGACGGTACCGAAACCGCACTTGGCTGCCCGCACCGTCGCCGACTCCGGTGGAGTTACGGCAAATTGCACCCGATCTAATCCTCCAGATTCCAATATTGTTGTTCGCCACAGATCCGCGGCCGAGGCGTCGCATTCGGGGTCGTCGTTGTACTGGGGGTCGTCGTTGTCGCGGCCGGCTGGATTTGCGAGCAGAAGCAGGTGGCTAAATCTGGCCCGGTAATCGCCATGACCACTCAGATGGAAATGACACGACATAACCTGCGTAGTTTGGTCTGGCATCAGCCCGTCATCGACACGGGCCACTAGTTCGAATCCCGCGTCCTCCCAGGTGTATTCGTCACGTTCGAATATTGGCGCGTCAAGCGCTCCGTACAGAATGCGGTCAACGATGTGAACCACATCTACCGGAAGCACTCGAAGCCCGAGGCTTTGCGCGACCTCGAGCTGGTCAAAGCGACCAGGCAGGTCTGCGGTGTGTTCGCGTTGCACAGTGGACGCCGGATACTGGCGGGTCGCGCCAATGTCTGTGTCTCGCCCAGCTGTCAAGACCACCGGATAGCTGTCTTGCTCCAACCACACGATCGGTAGGCCGGCCAGTAGTGCGAACGCCGCATTCGCGCTGCCCGGCGCACCTGGCGAGAACGTGCGCTCCACTGTGTCGCGCATGTCTGGCAAGCGCGAGGCAATAGCGTTCCTCCACCGAGCCTTCGCTCCGGGAAGGCCATTACCGTCCCACTCCCCGAATCGCTGGATGTCGGCACCAAACTCAGTGCGCAACTGCGCGATCAACTCCGCTACCGCCTCGCTATCACAACTGGGGGCGTCATCGACCACAAGCAACCGGATGTTGGAATGCCCCGAGGTCACGAAGTTCTCCATATAGCGACGCAATCCGGCCCGCATTGACGACAAGTTTCCCGCAGTCGACAATACAAAAACAGGCTGCGGGCCGATTCGTCCACGTACCGGCATCTGCCCGGTCTCGATGATCGCAAGCAACTCAGCCCACAGCTCTGGTACCGGTGGCCGCAAGTTTTGCCGAAGCAGCCCATCACGCGCAACGGGCAATAGTGGCATGTCTGGATTACCGAACCAGCCCACACCGCTGGCCCGCAAGAGACCCTCATCGACCAACCAGCAGTCACCGTCGGTGCTGCTAACGCGCAAGTCGGCGGCACTTCGGTACCGGATGATGTCGGCGACGGCCGTAAGTAGATCAACCTCGTTTCCTACCCGCGCGCGCATGTGGGCAACGGGTGCCAGGCCAAGTGCAACGGCAAGCATATGTAGCTCGGCTACATCAGATTCCGGTTCGCCGGCATTGCTGACCGCAATCGCGAGCCGATCCAGCGTCGCCGACACACTGCCCCCGATTGCGCTGTCCTTGGTGCCGTCTCCGAACAGTCTCGCCCAAATAGCGATTGCCTCGCCGTGCAGGGCAAGCGCCCGGCTGCGCGCTGCCTCGACAACCGCCGTCTGCTCACCCATCTGGCCGACGGTAGCGTAGGTGCATGCAGGAGCGGGCGCCTATGTTCTACGTCGAAGTCACCGATGACGTCACGCGCCTAGAACCTGAATCCTGGGATGACTGCGTGCATCGTGGTGGTGGCTCCATGTTCCAGTACTCAGACTGGCTGCGTGCCTATATCGCCGCTCCACCAAGCCGCCTTTCACGGGCACGGTTTGTCGAAGTGCGCCGCGCAATAAACGACGCAACCGTTGCGGTGATGCCACTGTTTCATCTCTCGTCCGAACCGCATTTTACGAGCGCACGTGGCGAGTTCAACATCGACCATCCATGCTTGGACGCGCCGCAATTACTCTCACATAGCTGGTACGCCTACAACTGCGAGCCAACCATCAATGCCGGTGCCGTAGAGGTCAATGGAATCGCCGACATGCTGTTGGATGTGGTCGAGGAGACCGCACGAGAATGGTCATCAACACTGGTGGGTTTTCCCGCGTTGCCAGCAGATAGCCGATTACGGGATAACCTCGAGCGCCGGGGTTATCGTCCGTACGCGCTACAGGTCAATGCCGTCATGGCGCGGTCGCCATATTCCACCCCGTCGACACTGCAAGCGAATGTGACGCCATCGCGCAGGCGTGACCTTGCGCGACTACGCCGGCGCGCTGACCTGCACGGGCTGCGACTGCGGACCGACAACCCGCCCGAGCTCTTCCCGTTATTCGCGATTCTCGCTGATGACGCGAACGTCGCTCGTGGCTTGACACCAAGCTACCCACTCGATTTCTTACGTGCGGTCCAGGAGCAACTTGCGCACCACCTGGTCTGCCTTTCAGTGTGGGAGGGTGACCAGCTCGCTGGTGCCATGATTTGCGTGCACCGCGATATGACGTTGACGGCGTGGATCGCGGCGCTTGATTACTCCAGCCACCGAAGACTCGGCACCTATTCATTGCTTTACAGCATGCTTTTTGAGTGGGCAACGACGCACGACATCGCGCGTATCGAGGGCGGGCGCGGTCTCGTCGAGATGAAGGCCACCTTGGGGTTCATGCCCCAGCCGATGACGTCATGGTTCGCTCCACCGGCGACGCCCGAACAACACGCGGCGCATGACTTCCTGGTAGGCCTGCACGCACGCATCGACATCGCCACCCAGTTGCGAACCGTGCGCCGACCAGAAGCCGTCGACGCGCAAAGCTAACGGTTGGGTTCACCTGGCCACGACGCGGTTTCCGAACCGGTGATCATCTTTGATAGGTATTCGTCGACATGGTGCTGGTAGATCTGCTTAAGAGCGCCCATCTCGCAATGTGGTCCCAGCGGCGCGGGTGCTACTGCCGCTGAGTTTGAGGGCGCGGTTGGGTCACTCAAGCGAATTCGCGTCGAGGCCGGGAGTACTCGATCTGCCGCGTACTGCTGCGCGGGGTTCGTTGCCACATCGTGGACCCAAGACTCCAACTCGTTGAGATCTTCGGCAAAGTCGGGAAACGTATCGCTTCGTAGGCTCGGATATCCACATCGCGCCCACCAGGCGGCGCGGGTCCAGAATCGAAGTGGAAGGCCAGGTGGCCAATTCTGCGCGGCGCAGGCCACTGCCAGGAGTGCGCGTGGTGACAATTGCTCGCACCCGAGCGTTCGAAGCACCGGTGGGCCACTCTCATGGTCGGCGGACGCAGGCACCCAATCGGGATAGGGGAGGGGTATTGGCGCGGTCAGCGCGGTATCCGCGTTGGCTCCACAATGCATACAGGGCAGGATTTCCCACTGGATTGCCGGACACGGGAATTGATCGACGCCAGGGTTATTGAGATCATCTGCCGGCAGGAGTAATTGCGCCATTGCTTCTCGGTGCGCCATGCGCATTATTGGCTCGCTGAGCGCAAGCGGCTGGCTTTCGCCCGAATGGATTCGTCGCCGATTCGATTCGTTGGCAGCAGTTGGCAAGGCCTTGTCATGATGCCGCGACGAAGTCTGGCTCCAAGCGTGGTGCTGTCCGACGCGGACGGCCGCGCAGCCGAACTCAATAAGGGCGTCCCGCAGGGCATCGGATTGGTTGACGCTGTCTCGGGGGAGTAACCCCGACTCCAGCCAGGAGGCGACCGCCAACCGTAGTCGTTGGGAACCTTGAGTAGGGGGTGAGATGTCGCGTGCATCGTGCGGGCTTGTGTCGGCGCCGAGCAGATAACACGCAGCCCATATTTCGACAGTCAACCGGAAAGGAAGAGCGTGGCTGTCTATCGGGAGCGACTGGCTGAATAACCACTGTCGATATTGTTCATGAGCATCCAGAACCGCGGTTCGGTCATATCCGGCGACCGGCAAAATGTCGTACCAATGCCAGCCGAATGGGTGGTCGACAGGCTCGCCGGTGCCAGGTCGAACCAGCCGAACAATGCAATGAGATTCGGCAAAGTCAACGGAGAATGCGTGTATATGTGGCTGTGTCGCCCGATTGGCAAGGAACGAATCCAGGTCCTGGTCAACATGCAGGGTGGTATCTGTGGGCTTGGCCTCGAAGATCGTGGCGCGGTAGTGGCCGAAATGCCGTGACAGCGAAGGTAACGCGCGGTGGTCGACTAGATGCGGGAGGGGCGTGAGTACAGGCAACCTGTTCGTGGTGCAGAACCGTGTTACCAGCTCGTCATCGTCTTTCATTTCATCAGGAATGCCGGCAAGGTACTGCGCTAGCGAGCGAGCATGCGCGGCAGGAAGCAGCAGGGCGATGGTGGGTGTCCACTCGCGAGACGACAGGTAGGCCCAGGGATAGTCCAGGGCGGCAGCACGCCGAACAAGGTAGGAATTCTCCGGGCTATTCCAGTTGGTGTAGAGCGCGATCGCCGCGTTGGGCCGCGCTTCGACGACGCGGTGTAGCAACGTATCGAAGCCCGCGCACAGCACCGCGTCGTCCTGCACGACAAGATGGTGCGTCGCGTCAGGATTCACGGTTAACCAAGCGCGCTTCGCGGTTCGCAACGGGCTGGGCGCGCCGTCGGGGTCCGGATCCTCGACTACGTGAGGGTGAAGTGACCCGAACGAGGAAACGAGATCGGAAATCAGATCGCGACGGCGGGGGTGGTGCATGATGGCGACACTGATGCGGGCCTGCTCACTCATGATTAGGCCGCTCGGGTGACGAGCGGCCGGTCAAGGGCGGCGCTCTCATGTCCGTGATCATAGCTTCAAGCAAGGACGAGTCCGCTGTGTCGCCCACGGGTGTTGTTACGGTGAGCGCATCCGTGTCAGCGGACCGGAACGGCCTCTTCGCGTGCGATCCGGTACTGAATCCGACCAACCCCGGTCTGTTCGTCTTCCCATCCGGGGGTGAAGCCGTCAGCATCATGGATCGCAGTGCGCGCACTCGCTCGGGCCACATCGTATGCGTGACTTTCATCGCTAGCTTCAACGGTGATTTCAACTTCGACATCCGCATAGGCGCCTTCATCACTAAGTGACCAAGCGGAGTCCAGAAGATTATCGTGCACCTCTTCGAGCTTCGCGTAGCAGTCTGTGACATATTCGAAGTGCGCGGTACGGTCGGCGGCTGGTCCCGTGACGGTAAGGAATAGCGTCACCACATATCGACTCATATCGGGCCCTCCTTTGTGCACGTTTGGCGTCCTACCCAAATCCGGAGCCGCTTGTAGTAGTCGATGTTCGATGGTGTTAAGTGCACGGTGCGTTGATGCTTACCACATGGGCACCGGGCCATCGGGTAGCCACCACGATGTTCATCGACTCGCCACCCTATCGACCTGAGCCAAGCGACAGCATCTCCGTAGTCCTGCTTCCGGCTCCCCATGGTAGGCGATCATGCCAGGCTGGGAGTTAAATCAGTGAACCTGTACCCGGACGGCGACGGGTTACCGATATTCAGCGCCGGAACAATGGACTGAATATGGATCCGACAGGTATGGACACGTCTGGGTGCTCCGGCTGGAGATGCCTTCCGGTGCACCACTCCCGAGTAGAACGGCGATGCCTTAGTACGTTCTGTCCGGCGTGGATGCACTGCGCCGGACAGAACGAGACAAGAGGTCCATTCAGATCAGCTTGTTGAAGCGAAACGCTCGATGGATGTGACCTTGCAGACGGCTCCGGCTGGCACATCAGACGTGAGGCTCTGTGCCTTCTGTGGACTCGCTTGGCCCGGAGCTAAAGCTTCGACATCTGCCAGCATCGTGTCGTATTTAGTCTTGCCATCTGCGCTTAGTAGCGATATCTCGATCGTGTAGGTAGATGACTTGCTCGAATGGTTCGTAACAGTCAGCGCAGCGTCGTACCAACCCGTTGTTGGGTCCTGGGTGCACGAATTCAATGCGACATCAGCAGCGAACTGGAGTCCTTTAGTCGAAGGACTAGAGGTACCTGTAGCACCCGACCTAGTGCTCGATGATGTCTTCTTACTACCACCGGCGACCACGACGATCACGACAATGATCACAATCAGAACCACGAGACCGCCGACGATACTGAGGCAGCCGCGAACCGGACGTCGTTTGGCCTTCGGTGCGACGCCGTCCTCTACCCACAGTTGCCAGCCAGCCGGCATCGCAGGCCATGAAGGGTCTGGTGTCCATCCTGGAGGGGGAGTCCAACCCTGTGGTGGTGTCGGCCAACCAGGCGCTGGGTTGTAACGGCTTGCCATCTTCAGTTTCCCCTCGTTAGGTAAATGATCAAGCTCAGACAGTAGGGCCCCGCGTTAAGAACTAACAATGCACATGATTAGAGCGGTGATTCAGGAGCAGTCCATGACTGCCGTGTTCGGTGTAGAACTCTTGGACGGCTCGGGTATCGCAGTCGATGGCGTAGATGTTGCTGGCGCACCTAGCCCACTTAGCATCTGGATGGGATCCGCGCCGTTTGGTCGGGCTTGACGCACGTCCACGCACGACGCGCTCGCGATTGCCTTTCCGGAGCGCCCTAAAGTGCCTCTGACCTGCGACGATGCTTGTGGGCGTTACAGGGATTGAAAATGTTCCTCTCTCTGGGTCTGACCAGCAAAATACGTTGCAACGTAAGGGATATCCCCTTAAGCGAGTGGACACGTATGGCCCTCAGTGGTCTTAGTGGCACGCTATAGTGGCACGTAGTGGCACGGCACTACGAGCGCTGGAGCGGATCATGGCGAGGCCCCCGAAGCGGCGTGTTCGCGGTAGTGGCGCAGTTCGGCAGTTGCCGTCTGGGCGCTGGCAGGCGCGAACTCGTGACGACGATGGCAGGTTGACGTCCGCACCGATGACGTTCGATACCAAACTCGATGCGTCTGTCTGGCTTGCCGACAAGGACGGTCAGCTGGTTCAACAAGTGCGGCCGCGGTGGAAGCTCAACGACTTCGCCGAGGTTTGGCTTACGCGGCGCGATCTCAGGCCTCGAACGCGCCACGAGTACCGCCAGCTTCTTGACAAGATCATTCTTCCGGCTCTCGGTGAGGTTCAGCTTGGCAATCTGACGCCTGCCAGAGTGAGTGCTTGGTATGCCACGCTCAGCCCGGCGACGCCGACTCGCCGATCGCACGCTTACAGCTTGCTACGGGCTGTCATGACCACGGCGTACGCGGACGATCTCATCTCGAGTAACCCGTGCCGTGTCCGAGGCGCCGGCAGTACCGCGCGTAAGGGCACCACTACGGTCGCGACTTTGGAGGATTTGGACGCCATCGTGCTCGCGATCCCTGCCAGATACAAAGCGATGGTTCTGTTGGCCGCGTGGTGTGGTCTGCGGTTCGGCGAACTCACCGAACTTCGGCGCGGTGACCTAAACTTGGACGACCACTTAATCCGGGTGCGCCGGGGTGTAGCTCGCGCGGCAGGCGTCTTCGACGTTGGCGATCCGAAGACTCGTGCGGGTATTCGCGATGTCGCGATACCGCCGCACCTTCTACCGGCCCTGAGGCAGCACCTCGATGCGCACGTCAGTCCCGCGCCGGATGCTCTCGTGTTTGCGGCCCGTCAGGGTGGTCATATGGCGTCGTCGTCTCTGAACAAGGTCTTCGCCCGCGCGAGGAAGGCTGCGGGACGCGAAGAACTTCGCTTCCATGATCTTCGCCATACTGGGGCAACGATGGCCGCAGGTACGGGTGCCACACTCGCTGAGTTGATGAACCGGATTGGTCACAGCACGCCGTCCGCTGCGATGCGCTATCAGCACGTAGCTCGCGACCGGGACCAGGCCATAGCCAAGGCGCTGTCTGAGTTAACTAGTGCTGCGCGGGCTGCCGAGTAGGAAGGTGCCGCACGGTTGTCGAGATCTGCTTCATCGATCTCGATCAGCCGCGTCAGGCTAATGCGCAACGCGAGTGGCTCCGCCTGGCGTTAGGCAATCATGGACTCAATGCATTCCACCGTGCCTGACGTCGATTCCCGTGAGTGCAGCAAATAATCTCGTTCTTTCCGTCGTGCAGCTATGCCTTGCTGGCGGGAGCTGTCGGGGGAGCCAAAGGTCGACTTCATCTAGGTAGGGCCGAATCCTCAAAACTACCGAGGTAACCAATCCATAGGGCAGGTCATTTCAGCGACAAGTGAAAATCATGGGGAAATATCCACGCGGCAACCGAAAGTTGACCAGCTTCCGGGCCCGAGAATGGTTTTCGAACGCACATAACTAGCCGGGATAAGTGCGTAATTGCCGTGGTGGCGATATCTCCCCGGCGTCCGGTTTCGGGATGTTAGGGGGTTAGCCGATGGTGAATGTGAGGGTGCCAGTGTAGGTGCCGGCGGCGGTGGAGGTGGGTGCTTTCAGGGTGAGGGTGCCGTAGATGCCGATGGTGCCGTCGCCGCCGGTGGTGCTGGCCGCGATCGCGTGCGGCTCCCCACCCAAGCCGAGGCTGCCGGTGTTGTTGGCCGCCACCGGTTGGGCAAGTGCGGGGATGTCGGTGAGGGCGATGTTGCTGGCGGTCAGCGCGTTGCCTGCGATGGGCATCGCCGTAAGGTCGGTCAGGCCCATGTTTTGGCCGTTGATGGCGCCGTTAGCCGGGTCGATCAGGTCGCTGGCTTGCACTGATGCGGTCCAGTTGGTGTTTCCGGCGCGGGTATCGGTGATCCCGATCGCCCCGGCGGGGTCGCTGCTGCTCCCGACCGTAGCGACCGCTGACAGTACGGTGCCTGACGAGTCCAGTTGCAGCACGCCCAGGTCCAACGGATGGGTTGGGGTATAGGGGGTGGTGATGGTGATGGTGCCGGCGGCCACATTGGCTTGTACGGTCTGGTGGTCGGTGCAGCCCGTGCCACCGTCAGGGCACGCTTCGGCCGGGCCGGTCTGGGTGAAGGTGACTGGGGCCGACTGTGAGGCGGCGTACGCGGCCGGGTCGGCGGGGGTGAATACGGCCACCACCGAGTGCGCGCCACCCACCGTGAACGTGTTTGTGAACGAGAACACGCACAGACTGCCCGACCCGGACAATGGGACGGTATTCAATGGTGTCGGCGATCCGTTGTCGAACAACGACACAGTCCCGGCGCACACCGGATTTGCATTGCCATCTGTGACCGCGACGGTGAATCCGTTGGCGGCGCCGGGCGCTGCGCCCGGCGCCGCAGCTAGTGCGGTTGTCGTCGGATGCACCGATATGGCACCAGTGACCACGAAAGATTGCTGGGCGAGCGCGGCTGGCTCATAGTTAGCGTTGCCCAGCTGGTTCGCGTCAACGACACACGTGCCGGCAGGAGGGCTGAAACTAATGGTTTCTCCAGAGATCGAGCAACCCGAGCTCGAGGATGCGTCGATCGCGAACGTAACTGTATTGCCGGACGCTCCGCCGGTAGCGCCCACAATGTAGGTAGGGCCGCCGACCATCGCGTTAGCGGGGGCAATCGCCGTGAACACAATCGTCTGACCGGGAGTTCCCTGCCAAAGCACGGCATGGTCGTCTCCGGCGCCGCCGCCAAAGTTGGCATCGCCGACGACCTGTCCACTGTCATTTACTGCCACCGCGTAGCTCGTGACACCCCCGGCCGTACCTAGGTCCAGCAGCCCTTCCGCCTGCGTCCACGAAAACGCATGATTCACGCCCTGGGATGGTGTTGCACTCCCGCCGACGACTTGCCCGTTGCTGCTCACCGACGCAGATCCCCCCACGCCACTCGTAACTCCGCCGAGCGTGCCGAGGTCCACCATGCCGCTCGACGGGGTCCAGGAGAAAGCGTGATTCCCACCAGGAGGGACATCGCTGACGCCGACGACCTGGCCGTCGTCGTTCACCGCAACCGGATCGCTTTCCCCTCCCAACGTGCCGAGGTAGACCATTCCACCGGACGCTGTCCAAGAAAACGCCCGTAAGGAGCCGCCGCTCCCCGTGTTCGCCGTGCTATCGCTGTAGCCGACGACCTGCCCGTTGTTGTTGATTGCTGCAGCGGAGCTGGAGTAGTCACCAGCCAGCGTCCCGAGATCGACCATGCCGCCGGCAGGTGTCCAGATGAACGCGTGCTGCTCGCCGTCGGTGGCGGCGGTCGTGGTGTAGCTATAGCCGACGACTTGGCCAACATTGTTGACCCCGGCAGCAGCACTGTAGTTGCCACCCAGGGTTCCCAGGTCAACCATCCCGCCGGCCGCGGTCCACGAGAAAGCGTGAACGGCCCCGCTGGCGGTCTCGCTAGACCCGACTACTTGACCGTGCGAGCTGACGGCCACCGGATTACTGGTCGCGCCGCCGAGCGTGCCCAGATCGGTTATCCCACCCGAGGCTGTCCACGCAAAGGCGTGATTGTTCCCAGCGGAGGTTTGGCTGTTACCAACGACCTCACCGTCGGCGGTCACTCCGACGGGATAGCTCGCCCGGCCGCCTAGAGTACCGAGGTCGGTCATCCCACCCGCCGTTGTCCACGCAAAAGCGTGATCGTTCCCAGCCGAGGTTTGGCTGTAACCGACCACTTCTCCGCTAGGGCTCAACGCGATCGCATCACTGTCGCTTCCCCCCAGAGTGCCGAGGTCGACGAAGGCAGTCGTCGCTGAGGCCGATGTAGCAACTACCAGATCGAAGGTGGAGAGGACAACGATCGCCAATGCGACAGCAACCACCCGAGTAAGTCGAATTCGAATGCCTCTCGCTGCCGTTCTCGACCGCGGGTGTCGTCGTGCGCCAGAGTTGCCAGGCTTCTCGGTCGCGACAGCACTGAGTTCGCCTTCAATCTCAGGCACGACGCGGTCCTGCCGCATGGCCAGTCTGACCGAATGCAGCCGGTGCAGGGAATCGCCCATAGGAAGCGGCATGCGGGTTCGACCACCGGCCGGGCACGATTTCAGGTGCGCGATTCAATTCCGCTCGTAGAAAGGCCACGGCTCGGAGCCTAC
>OLLX01000198.1_pt1 | contig 39198 bp, 33 predicted proteins | sample 1604651 | NCBI WGS metagenome assembly OLLX01 (sample SAMEA104055725, study PRJEB20765) | soil metagenome | biome: Arctic tundra; feature: Polygonal ground; material: soil | place: USA | collected 2011-09 | depth 0-0.5 m
CGTGAGGCCGACCATGAACCGGTGGCTTCACGATGGGCGATTTCTTGGCGGACTAGCGGAATCAGATGCCGGCCATAATCGATCGCATCGTTCAACGGGTCATAACCACGGATCAGCGCAGTCGTCACGCCGATATCGGCGTAATCGAGTAATGCCTGCGCAACCGTTTCGGGAGAACCGACCAGCGCGGTTGAGTTACCGCCACCGCCGGTTGCTTTCGCGGTCGCCGTCCACAACGCCCGGTCATGCAAATCAGCTTTCGCCGACGCGGCGAGCAACCGCTGCGAGCCAGCATTCTGTGGCTCGCCGTCAGCACCGAGGAACCTACGGCGCAACGCTGTCCAGTCCTCGGCACGGTCTTGCATGGTGCCGAGGATTGAGGTCGCGCGCTCCCAGGCCAACTCATCGGTCGCGCCCAGGATCGGCCGGAAAGAAACACTGATACCAGGGAGGTCTGTTCGCCCAGCCGCCTTAGCGGCCGCATGCACCGACGCGATTTGCTCAGCCGTCTCAGCCAACGGCTCACCCCACAACGCGAACGTATTGGCGTGCTTAGCGCCAACCCGATACGCCGCCGCCGACGAACCACCAAAGAACAACGGAATACGCGGCTCTTGCACCGGACGCACCGAGCTAAAGAAGTCCTCGAACTTATAGAACGTGCCGTTGTAGTCGAACGGCTCGGTCGAAGTCCAGGCCTGCTTGAGAATCTGCAGGTATTCGTCGGTCCGCGCGTAACGCTCGTCCTTGGTCAGGTAGTCGCCATCGCGACGCTGCTCGGCGTCGTTGCCGCCGGTGATGATGTGTACCGCGACCCGGCCTTGGGAGAAATGATCGAGCGTGGCGAAAGTCCGCGCTGCCAATGTCGGGAAAACAAACCCCGGCCGATGCGCGATGAGCAGACCAAGACGCTCGGTGTGCTGGGCCACATAAGCCGCCACCTGCGTGCCATCAGGCCACTGCGAGCCATAGCCGATCAGAATCCGATCGAAGCCGCCGTCCTCGTGGGCACGAGCAAAACGCTTGGTGTAATCGAGATCGACCAACGGGCCCTGCGCGGCCTTGACTTCCGACATTGCCTGCGTGCCGATCATTCCCACGAATTCGAGTGCCATGCTCATATGCCTTTCGTAGCCAGCGCGGCCCTCACGGCCACGCCAAGGATGTTTGCGTTACTCACGACGATGCCGCGATCCGTTCGCGGCTTTCCGGCAAAGACACTGGAGATAGCGGGGACGCCGGCAATGGCTGGCGTGAGGCCGACCATGAACCGGTGGCTTCACGATGAGCGATTTCTTGGCGAACCAACGGAATCAGATGCCGGCCATAGTCGATCGCGTCGTTCAGCGGGTCATAGCCTCGGATCAGCGCGGTCGTCACGCCGATATCGGCGTAATCGAGTATGGCTTGCGCGACCGTTTCGGGAGAACCGACCAACGCTGTTGAGTTACCGCCGCCACCGGTTGCTTTCGCCGTCGCCGTCCACAACGCCCGGTCATGCAGATCAGCTTTCGCCGACGCCGCGAGCAACCGTTGCGATCCGACGTTTTGCGGTGACCCATCGACCCCGGGTGCCCTGCGACGTAGCGCCGTCCAGTCACTAGCTCGATGCTGGATCGTGCCGAGAATCTCGGTCGCGCGCTCCCACGCCAACTCATCGGTCGCAGCCAAGATCGGCCGGAAAGAAACGCTGATGCCGGGGAGATCTGTTCGCCCAGCTGCCTTAGCCGCCGCATGCACCGACGCGATTTGCTCGGCCGTCTCAGCCAACGGCTCACCCCACAGCGCAAACGTGTTGGCATGCTTGGCGCCAACCCGATAAGCCGCCGCCGACGAACCACCGAAGAACAACGGAATACGCGGCTCTTGCACCGGACGCACCGAACTGAAAAAATCCTCGAACTTGTAGAACTTCCCATCGAAACCGAAGGGCTCGGTTGAAGTCCACGCCTGCTTGAGAATTTGCAGATATTCGTCTGTCCGGGCGTAACGGTCATCTTTGCTTAGATAATCACCATCACGACGCTGTTCATCATCACTACCGCCGGTAATGATGTGCACGGCGACCCGACCATGGGAGAAATGGTCGAGGGTAGCGAAAGTCCGTGCGGCCAACGTCGGGAAAACAAACCCCGGCCGGTGCGCGATCAGCACACCAAGACGTTCGGTGTGCTGGGCCACATAGGCGGCTACTTGGCTACCATCAGGACGGTTAGAGCTATAGCCAATGAGGATCCGGTCAAAGCCGCCGTCTTCGTGGGCACGAGCAAAACGCTTGGTGTAATCGAGATCGACCAACGGGCCCTGTGGAGCTCGAATCTCCGACATTGCCTGCGTCCCGATCATTCCCACGAATTCCAGTGTCATGCTCATTTACCTTTCGTAGCCAGCGCGGCTCTGCCGATCACGCCAAGAATGACGTCGTCCTGGGGAGTGTGAACCCGACTGCACAACACGTTGCGATAGTGCCGCTGCAAAGGGTTTGTGTAGGTCAAACCGTTGTTACCGACCAGGCCAACCGCCTGTTCGACCGCAGTAATACACGCCCGGGTGCCGAGTAGCTTCGCCGCGAGGGTGGCCTGCGTGAGGCCGGTGTCACCACGATCGGCGCGGGTCGCCAGCGAGGTAAGAAGTTCAGCGGTACCAAGCAGTGATGACTCGATTTCGCCGACCGCGGCCTGAAAACGGGGCAACGTCGCAAGCGGGGCGCCAAGCGCGCTGGGGGTACGTTCGTGCAGGAACTGGATGAGCCAGTCGCGCGCGGCTTCGGCCACGCCGAGATACAACGCGGTTAGCCCGAGCGCGTTCCAGGCCGGAATACCGTCTTCGCGAGGGGCCTGCAAGGACGCGTCGGTAAGCCCGATCATGGCGTCGAGCGGCACCTCGACATCGCTGAACACCACGTCGTCACTGCGGCTCGCGCGAAGGCCTAGGTGGTTCCAGGTCGGCTCGATCGCGATGCCTGGGCTATCAGCACGTACTAGGAAAGCCCCAACACGAACAGGGTCTTCGTCGGTGCGACCCCAGACAATCATCCATCGCAGTCCTGGCGCGCCGGTCGAGAAAATCTTGCGTCCGGACAGCAACCAATGGTCGCCGTGGCGGCGCGCGATCGTTGCCGGCAAGCCACCACGCGCGGGCGTACCGAGATCAGGCTCGACCCGCAGCGCGTTGATCAGCACGGCGCGATCAGCGGATTCGTTCAATGCCTGTTGATAAATGCGGTCTGGCCATGATGAGTTGCGAGCCTGCGTCGCGTGCGAAAACAGCGTCATCGCGACGACGAGCGCTACGGCCGGATCGCCATAACCTAACCGTCGAAGAATGTGCGTGGCATCGGCGAGGCCGAGGCCGGCTCCCCCGAATTGCCGACCGACGGTCGCGGTCAACAAACCGGCCTCGTACACCGCGTCAATTCCCTCGAACGGAAACGACCCGTCACGGTCATGCTCTTCGGCGCGGGAGGCCAGCTGTTCTACAACCGCGTCGAGCTGGTCCAGGCGAACCTCGCGCAGAGCTGAGTGCCGACCCGATACACCGACACCGGAAATGGCTACACCGTCGAGAGTCGAGGCTGTGTCGAGAGCGATGCCAGGGATGGACGTCGTCATCGGCTTACCGAATCGCTGTCGGCCGTGGTGCGAACCGAACCAATGGAATTCAGATTGTCAAGATTGACCACAATCGCATCTTGGGTGCTACGCGCAATCACCACGACAGCCTCGACTAAAGGGTCGAGGTTCTCCTCGCGATGCGGCACGAAGGGCGGCACGAAAATATAGTCACCGGCCTTGGTGCGCAATCGCACCTCACGGCCTTGAACATGAGGATCGTCGGGGTCAGCGTCGGCATCGACGTCCAGAAAAATGAACTCAGGGGTGCCGCTGACAACGTAGATCGCGGTTTCAGACTCGCCGTGGTGATGGTTCGCCGAAATGTTGCCGGGCGCCACAATGGTCTGACCCATCCACAGTTTCTGACTACCGACTGACCGTCCGCTCACGGCCGCGAACCTGCGCATGCCGCTGCTCTGGGCTGTCTCCGGATCGAGATCGGTGGCCTTGATCATGTGCAATCTCGGGTATTCCTTCGATATCGGGCTTTCGCCGTCGAAAGAGCCGAGAGAGTCAGGGACGATCAGCGACACCGAGTTACTCCAGACATCAAGGTCGAGAAAAACATAAGGCCAAATGAATCCCCCCGGACTACGAGACTGAGAACGGAAACTGCGCAGGCAGAAAGGGCATAGACCCGCGCAAGCAGAAATGAAATTAGCTTGATTAACACCGCGCTGCGTGTCGGCAGTGCGGTTACGGTAGAAGGAGAAACACGACTGCGGAAACCGGGCCGCGCCGCTAACTACGGCATATGAGGTGAGTCAAGACATCGCGGGTAGGCCACGGCTGGCACCCGAACAAGATCGGGGCAACCCCTGGCGATGAGACGCGTCGAACTTGGCATGATTAGACCGTCGTCCTCCAACCAGGCCGCTGTCAAGAGGTTCGGCGATCTTTTTCTATCGATTTACTTGACAAGGGCTCTCAGCTGCTCCATGGTGATGCCATGCACACCGCCGACACGCTGACGCGCCGCCGATGCGTCGACCTCATGCGAATGAGTAGCTGTCGCTGTCGCAGCCACTGTCGTCACTGCTCGAGTACCACCGCGTAGTCGCCTACTCGACCCGGCTGTTACTCGACCGTAACGCGGATGCCGCTTCGCCGTGCGCGAGATGGCTGTGCCGGAAACTCTTGCGGTAGCTGACTTTTCTGTTCAGATCGACCTTTTTAGATCCATTCGAAAGTATCTCGCCGAACACCATCCCGATCCATCCACCGTCGTGCGGCCTTAGCCGGCTGCCGAGCGCCGGGGTTGATTTCGCACCCGGCGCACTTACCCCATTTCCCCTCGTCATCGCGCGACTAAACCCGCACGAATACCACGAAAGCCGGAGGACCACGTTCCATGTCAGCCTTCAGAACCCGACGTCGTCACACAGCTGTGACGACCGCCGCATCGGTGCTAGCGGTAACGCTATTAGTCGCCGCGTGCGGGAGCAGTAAAGCCTCCAAAGCGACAAACGGAACCAGCCCGACTGGTTCAGGTGGCTCGTCTGCTGGCGGGAGTAATGACGGCACACTGAACTGGGAGTGGCAACTTCCTACCTCGTGGGACCCGATCACCTCCAGTGCCGGTTGGGATGTCCATGATCTGTCGCTGGTATATAGCTCGATCACCAGCCTCGACGCCAAGGGCAATGCGATTCCCGGTGTCGCGTCATCGTGGGTCTTCTCAGCCGATGGCAAGACGGTTACCTTCACCATCAGGCCGAACCTCAAGTTCAGTGATGGAACACCGCTGGACGCGGAGGCGGTCAAAGACAACATCTTGCGCGACCGCGATACGCCGAAATCGAACCTCGCCTCCCAACTCGCGATCGTCTCCGACGTGAAGGTACTGAGCCCGACCTCGGTCGAGCTGGATCTGAGCGAAGTCGACTACCAGCTGCCGAACGTGCTCGGCGGCAAGACCGGGGAACTCGTCAGCCCGGCCGCGTTTAAGAGTAATGCCGCCGGTCTGGCGACCCAACCGGTCGGAGCTGGGCCATTCACCCTGACGAGTTATGTACCAGATTCTCACGCCAATCTGGTCCGTAACCCTAGCTATTGGAACGCCTCGAATATTCACCTAGCGAAATTTAGCGTGCAGTCGATTACCGACCCACAGCAGATTCTGGCCGCGCTGGAATCCGGTCAGGTCAATGTGGCCGCCATTGCCGGTACGCAAGTCAAGGCAGCGAAAGCCGCCGGCTTCAACGTCGACGTGATTCCGGCGCTGCCCGTCGTCGAACTCGATCTCAAGACGTCAGTCGCGCCCTATAACAACCCCAAGGTCGTCCAGGCGATCAACTACGCGATTGACCGGCAGGCCCTTCTGCAAGCACAGCAAGGTGGCTACGGTTCCGTCTCCTACCAGCCTTTCCCACAGGGTTACGTCGGTTACGACCCCAAGCTGGCCAACCTCTATCCCTACAGTGTCGCCAAGGCCAAGCAGCTCTTGAGCGAGGCCGGTTACGCCAAGGGCGTCTCGATTACCCTGACCACCACCAGCATTGATGATTCACTCGCCGAGCAGCTCCAGAGCCAGCTCAAAGAAGCCGGCATCAATGTCACCATCAAAGACATTGCCGCCGACTCCTTTACCCAAGCGGACTACCTCAACAAGACCCTGTCGCTCGCGATCGACGGCACCGCTGGCCGTGAATCCCCCTTGCAGATGCTCCAGGTTCTTTACGACCAGAAAGGCCTGATGAACGCGACCGGTCTGACCGCGACTGAGCCGGCCGCAGTGACATCCGCACTCAACGCGGTGCAGGGAGTAGCGCTCGATTCACCGAACTACCCGAGTGCGTTGCTGGCAGCTGTCGACGCGTCCGTACAAGACGAGCCCGTACACGTCTGGCTCTACTACACCCCTCGCATTCTCGCTGTTAGCCCCAAGGTCACCGGCTTGCCGTTTGACCTGGTCCAGCAACGCTTCGAAGGCGTTCGGGTAGCGAAGTAGTTCAGAGCCCAGCAACTCACCATTCAGCCGGTTATACGAACTCGAAGGGACTTCCGACAGCCATGACGACGATAAATCTGACGTCGGTCGCCTTCGACGGGGTCGAAGTTTTCGACGGGGTCGGGCCTGAGCATGCCCGACCCCGTCGAGCTCGAAATCTGCTGATCCGTATCGGCCGCCTCGTCGCCATCTTCGCTCCAGTATTGGTCGTTAGCTCGTTTATCACCTATGCGATGGGCGCGCTAGCAAACAACGATCCGGCAGCCACCATTCTTGGCCAAGACAACGCGAGCCCGGCAGCCGTTCACAAGCTCAATCACGTACTCGGCCTTGACCGGCCCTTGCTGGTGCAGTACTGGCACTGGCTCAGTGGCGCGCTGCATGGAAACCTCGGCACGTCGTACTTCACCCAGATACCGGTCGCGCATAGCATCGGGCAACGGCTGCCGGTCGACCTTTCCATTACGACCCTGGGCGCGCTCTTCGCCATCATTATCGGTACATCAGCGGGAATCCTCGCCGGTTTGCGCCGTGGCAGCTGGATCGATCGCGCTGTCACCGCCGTGTGCTCAGTCGCCGCCACCATACCCCCCTTCGTTCTCGGAATCGCGCTGGTCGTTATCTTCTCGATGCAATCGCGGTTGCTGCCAGGTAACGGCTATGTCGGGCCGACGAGCAATCTCGTGCTCTGGTTCGAGCACATTGTGCTACCCAGCCTGGCGTTGAGTGCGGAGCCCGCCGTAGGTATTACCCGCCAGCTCCGTACCGCGTTAGTCGACGTGCTCGATCAGAACTACATTGTCGGCGCCGTCGTTCGCGGGTTACCACGTCGGCGAATCTTGATATGGCACGCGCTACGTAATGCCGCCGGCCCGGCCCTCACCGTGCTCGGGTACGCCGTCCCACTCTTGATCGGCGGCGCTGTCGTCACCGAAACAGTGTTCTCACTGCCTGGTCTTGGCCAACTCGCGCTAGGGAGCGCCTCAACCCGTGATGTGCCTGTCGTTCAAGGCGTTCTACTCGTGACTAGTTCGCTGGTTATCGCGGCGAACTTAATAGTCAATGCGCTATTGATTCGCCTGCAACCCGGATCACGGCGGTAACCACGATGACTCAGGTAACTCCTCCAACATCGGCAAACGCCACCGCGCCGGCGGACCCTACCGCGCCAGTGAACTCGACCACGCCGGTAAATCCGACGAAGCGAGCGAGTTCAGTAGTACCGACACATCGGCGTGAAACACGATCGGCATCATCCCTCTTTAAGCTGCCATCGGCTAGATTCGCGATCGGTGTCTTGGTTCTTGTCGCCTTTATCGTCATCTTCGGGAAGATGATCGCGCCGCGGGATCCGCTGAGCCAAGACGTTGGAGCACTGCTTCAGGGCCCGAGCGCGCACCACCTGCTCGGCACCGATTATCTCGGCCGCGACGTGTTGAGCCGATTACTGGCAGGTGCGCGGTTATCGGTTCTTAGTGGTCTCGAAGCCGTCGCGATCGGGCTCATCGTTGGCGTATTACCCGGCATCGCGGCGGCGCTTCTTGGTGGCTGGGTCGATTACGCGTTGAACCGGATCAGCGACGCGTTGATGACGTTGCCAAGCATCGTGCTCGCTATCACGATCACCGCGATCATCGGAAATGGCCTTGTACAAGCCATGTTCGCGATCGGCGCCCTGCTCGTGCCAGTCTTCTTTCGCGTCGTCCGGGCCGCTACTTTGCAGTTCGCGAAGGCCCAATACGTCGAGGCAGCCGAGTTGCTCGGCTCGACCAAGATCAGGGTTATTCGCGTCCATGTATGGCGCAAGGTATTGCCCACCATCGCGGTAACAACGGCCACCGCGTCGGCGTCCGCCCTGCTTACCGTTTCTTCGTTGACGTTTCTCGGCATCGGCGTGCAACCACCCGCGCCCACCTGGGGCGGCATCTTGTCTTCCGACCTGAGCTACCTGAGTCAAGCACCGTGGGCCCCCATCGCGCCGGCCCTCTTCATCGCGATCACGGTTGGCGCGCTGAATACCCTGGCCGATGCGATCCGTGACCGGACAAACGCCGTCTCGCCAATACCAGGCGAGCTCGGTATCAACGAGACGACTCGGAAGGACCGCGATGACGATCAACAATCTGCTGCCTAAAACCCGCAACGGTTTGGACCGCCTCGAAGTTCGCCATGACACGGTCCTTCGTGAAGATGTGCTTCGCATCGACGATCTGCACATCAACGTGCGCGGCGGCGCATTGAAGGCCGTCGCTGGCGCGTCATTTCACGTCGGTGCCGGCGAAACTGTCGGGCTCGTCGGAGAATCAGGTAGCGGTAAGACGCTGACCTGCCGCGCCGCGCTTGGCGTTCTGCCAGCCGGGTGCACTATCGACGCGGGCCGAATCTCCTTTCGTGGCAACGACATCACCTCATTGCGCCGTCGCGAATGGCAGCAGCTGCACGGCAGTCATATCGGTGCTGTCTTCCAGGATCCGTCGTCGTATCTCAACCCGTCGATTAGCGTCGGCCGCCAACTCGCCGAGGTCGTCAGGCTCAAGAAAGGCCTGTCTCGCAAGCGTGCTCGTACCCGCGCTATCGAGTTGCTCACCTCGGTTGGGTTACGTCGTCCCGAGTTTGTCTACGACCAGTTGCCCTCTGAGTTGTCCGGCGGAATGCTGCAGCGAGTTCTTATCGCGATCGCCATCTCTGGTGACCCAGAACTTTTGATCGCGGACGAAGCGACCACCGCGCTCGACGTCACTATTCAGGCCGAGATTATCGAGCTGCTGCTCCAGATGCGAGCCGAGCGAAACCTCGCCATCCTCTTCGTCTCCCACGATCTCGCGGTCATCTCGGAATTGTGCGACCGGGTCGTTGTCTTCTATGCCGGCGAGGTGGTCGAATCCGGCCCGACAGAGCAAATCCTGCACCACCCACGGCATCCTTACACGAAAGCTCTGCTGCGGGTTGCATCACTCGGCGACTATTCACGCCGCGACCTTGAAGTCATCCCCGGCCAACCACCAGCTGTCGGCGCTACGTTGCGCGGCTGCCGCTTCGCCGCGCGCTGCGACTTCGTCACGGACGCCTGCCGCACCGAGAGCGTCGAACGTGCATCGATCACGGCTGACCACGATGTGCGCTGCCTGCGAGTTAACGATCCTCAGCTCGCGAACATCTTGGTGAATGCATGACGGCATCGGCGCCGACAGTGGCGAGATCTCAGCCACCATTGTTGGCGGTTGAGTCAATCGACGTCGTACTGGGCAATCGTCGGCGTGCCACCCGAATTTTGCACGACATCAGTCTGCGCATCGAGCCCGGCGAAATCGTCGGACTGATCGGAGAAACTGGCTCGGGTAAAACAACGTTAGCTCGCACGATCGTCGGCCTTATCGAGCCCGAAAGCGGACGCATCGGCTTCGACGGCGTCACGATTTCGAGTTTACGAGGCGCCGCTCTCCGCGAAGTTCGACGATCAGGGCAGGTGCAGTTCGTCTTCCAAGACCCATTGCGCGCACTCGACCCCGACCTCACCGTACGGGAAATCGTCGGTGAAGGGCTCGCTATTCGAGGCGGCCTAGACGCTGCCGAAGTTACCCGCCGAGTCAAAGAGGCGCTCGACAAGGTTGGCCTCGACGCGACATTGCTGCCGCGTCGTCCGGGGGAAATCTCCGGCGGTCAACGGCAGCGCGTATCGATTGCTCGCGCCATCGTGAACGAACCACGGCTGCTCATTTGCGATGAGCCGGTCAGCGCACTCGACGCAAGCAATCGCAACCACATTCTGCGTCTCCTCGATGACCTTCGGAGCTCTCTTAATCTGGCGATCGTGGTGATCTCGCACGATCTGAGTTCTCTTGCTGGCATAGCTGATCGGGTCGTCGTCTTGTATCGAGGCCATATCGTCGAAGACGGCCCGATTAGCAGTGTTTTCAACTCTCCTCGCCACCCGTATACGGCCTTGCTTGTCGCCTCCGCGCCAAGCATTGACCACAGACGTGCCCTGTCAATCTGGCAACTGCGGCGAAACGCCGAAGACCCGATTATCGCCATCAATCAGCACAGTTGTGTTTTCGCGACACGCTGCCCGTTCGCTACTGACGTCTGTACCAAACAGCCGCCGCTCGTCGACGCCGGCACTGGCTGGCAGGTGGCTTGCCATCATCGCGAAAGCTGGCAAGCGGACGCCGCCAAGCGATCAGTACCCGTCAGCTGAGGCACGTTTCCCCTCGTCATCAGTCACCCACCACAGCGCGGAGGCTCGCAATGTCTGCGGAAACATCGGCAGCGGCGTCTATCGAAGTCATCGGCTTGGTTGCCACCCAGGACTTTTCGGAGACTCGTGGCCCGGTCATCGATCAGCTAGTCGATGCCGATTACCTCACCCGCATCGCGCGGGCCCATGAGGCAAGCGGGTTTGACCGAGTGCTGATCGGATATGGCGCCACCTCGCCGGAAGGCTTCGCGGTAGCCAGCCATGTACTGCACAACACAACGAAGCTGAAGGTCCTGATCGCGCACCGGCCTGGATTCGTGCAGCCTTCGGTGGTCGCCCGCAAACTCACCACCCTCGATAACCTCACCGGCGGCGGCCGAGTCGCTATTCACCACATCACCGGCGGCGACGAAACCGATCAACGGCGGGACGGCGACCAGGTCGGCCACGACGATCGCTATCGCCGCACCGATGAGTTCATGCAAGTCCTGCGTTCGGTGCTCGAATCGCCGACGCCGATTGACTTCGCCGGCGATTTCTATACCTTCGAAGGCGCGTTCAGTACGGTCAAACCGGCTACCCTCGCGGGGATTCCGCTGTACTTCGGCGGCGCCTCGACTGCCGCCGTTGGCGTCGGCGCGCGTAATGCTGACGTTTACATGTTGTGGGGCGAACCACTCGACGCGATTGCTGACCGGATCGCCACTGTTCGCGCGGCGGCGGCAGAATACGGCCGGTCGGTTCGTTTCAGTCTCTCGACCCGACCGATTCTGGCGGCCACTGAAGAAGAAGCGTGGGCCCGTGCTGAAAAGGTTCGTGAGCTAACCAAAGAGCGCGTGGCTGCGGCGGCCAGCCGTCTCGGCCGGCGAACCAACAGTAGTTCGGTCGGCGGACAGCGACTGCGTGATCAAGCGGTCGAGGCCGAAATCCACGACGAGCGCCTTTGGTATGGCGTCGCCCAGCTCACCGGAGCCGCATACAACTCGACAGCCCTGGTCGGCACTCCGGCCCAAGTCGCCGAATCATTGCTGCGCTACTACGACCTCGGTGTCACGACGTTTCTGATTCGCGGTTTCGATCCGCTCGATGACGCGATCGACTATGGCCGCGAACTCATTCCGCTCTTGCGCGAAGGAGCGGCGGCACGTAGTCGCGACGCCGTTGGCGTCAGTTGATTCGCCAATTGATTCTAGGTATGAAAGACGAGCATAGGTGAGAGACGAAGCGCAACGCCGAGGCTGGCGCCTATTCCGGCACGTGCTCTGGCGGCAGAAACGGCTGCTCGGTGGCGGTATCGCCGCCGGGCTTATCTGGACAGTTGGCCGTCTCTCCATTCCGATTATCGTCGCCTACGGCATCGACCACGGGATAGTTCGGGGAAGCGGTCGCGCGTTACTGATGAGCGTCGTTGCCCTGGTGTGTATCGGCATGGTGTCGGCCGTCTGCGCGGGTTTTCGACGATACGCGGGCCAGGCCGCGGCGTGGCGAGTCGAAGCTGACCTGCGCGGACGGGTCTACGCCCACCTGCAGCGGCTGCATTTAGCCTTCCATGACTCGACTCAGACCGGACTACTCATGTCGCGGTCGGTCACTGACCTCTTGCAGATACAACAGCCGGTGGTCGGCTTTCCCATGCAGGTCGCGAACATCGTGCAAATCTCGGCGGTTACCGTCGTCCTCGTTCTTATCAACCCACGACTGGCTTTATACGCGCTGGGCTCATTGCCGCTGCTACTTCTGGCATCGAAGGCATTTTCGACGCGCCTACAGCCACTCGCCCGCGAGCTTCAACAAGAACTCGCTGGCTTAGCCAGCGTGGTCGAAGAATCAGTCAGCGGGATTCGCGCGGTAAAGGGCTTTGGTGCCGAGGCAGTCGTACGAGATCGGCTACAGGAGCGCACCAACATCATCTACGGACTCTCGCTGAGAATGGCGCGGGTACGCGCGAGTTTCTCTCCCCTGATCGATTTCTTCCCCGCACTCGGACTGGTGGCGGTCTTGTGGTTTGGCGGCCGTGACGTCTTAGCGGGGCGACTCACGATCGGTGAGCTCGTTGAATTCAACTATTACCTCGCGCTCTTGGTCTTCCCATTGCGCATGACCGGCATGGTGGTCGCCCAGGTCCAACGCGCGATCGCCTCGGCTGGGCTCGTCGATCGCTTGCTCGATGTCGAGCCACACATCGTCGATGCCCCTCATGCCGTCGAACTGCGCGACGCGCGTGGAGAGGTGACTTTCGACGGCGTTTTCTTCGGCTACCAAGCAAATAGCACGGTTCTCAACGACTTCAGCTTCTCGGTTCATCCCGGCGAAGTCGTCGCCCTCGTCGGCGCCACCGGGTCAGGTAAGTCGACGACCGCCGCTCTCATCCCCCGCTTCTACGACGTCGATGCCGGACGAATACTCCTCGACGGCCACGATGTGCGCGACCTTACCCTGCCGAGTTTGCGCCGCGCTATCGGCACGGTGTTCGAAGAAACGTTCTTGTTCACCGGCACTATCCGGGAAAATATCGCGTTCGGTGATCCGTCCGCATCGGCGGCAGCGGTGGCAAAAGCCGCGGCGCTCGCTGGTGCCGCTGAGTTCATCGACCAGCTACCCGAAGGTTACGACACCATCGTCGGTGAACGTGGATTGTCGCTCTCCGGTGGCCAACGGCAGCGGCTCGCACTCGCCCGCGCGATCGTGGCCGACCCATCCGTTCTCATTCTCGACGACGCGACAAGCGCGGTCGATCCGACGAAAGAGAAAGAGATTCGGACCGCCCTGGTTGAAGTTATGAAGGGTCGGACGACGCTCCTCATCGCCCACCGCGCGGCAACAATCGCGCTCGCTAGCCGAGTGGCACTGCTCGATCACGGGCGAATCGTCGCCGAAGGCACCCACGACGAGTTGCTCGCGACATCGCAGCGCTATCGCGAGATTCTCGCGGCGGCCGGCACAACTAGTGCGGCCGGCACAGCCAATACTGATATCACTGACTCAGCGGTAGCTACGCGAAAATTGTCGCCCTCAGACGATGGGCTTGTCGTCCCGCAGCAGGCGGCAAATCAATGACCTGGATCGGGCCGCACGGCATCGACGAAGCCGACAAACTCGAAGCGGCGGAGACGCGCGCGGTGGTGCGAAGGTCGCTGGCATTATTGCGGCCATATCGCGTCCAGGCATTGCTCGCGGCCTTTTTGCTGATCGTAACGACGTTAGGCTCACTCGTCGGGCCGTGGATTCTTCGCTATGGCATCGATAATGGCCTGACCGGGGCGCACCCACGACGAGCGGCGTTGTCGGCTGCGGCGCTCGCCTACCTGATCAGCGTCATCGCCACCCTTATTCTTTCCAGAGCCCAGGTGCGATTAGTCGGCTACGTCGGCGAAAAGTTTCTACGTGATCTGCGAGACAAGGTCTTCTCGCACATCGTCAGCTTGTCGGTCGAGTTCTTCGACGGTGAGCCCACCGGCAAACTTGTCGGCCGCATGACCGCGGATATCGACGCTCTCCAGGATCTGGTTCAGCTGGGCGTCATCCAGTTCATTCAAAACGGCTTGTCGATGCTCTTCCTGCTCGGCATCTTGCTGGTGTTGTCATGGCAGCTGGGGTTGATCTGCCTGGTAGGCGTGCCGTTCGTTTTCCTTGCCAGTCGTCGATTCAAGCGAGAATCTAACCGCGCGTATCTCATCGTGCGCGACCGGGTCAGTCACACCATGTCGGCGTTGCAAGAAGGCCTGGCTGGCGTACGAGTTGTTCAAGCCTTCGCGCAGGAAGACCGTCAACTCACGGCCTTTCTTGGTCGTAATCGTAGCCAGCTCGACGCCAACCTCAACTCCGCGATGGTACAGGCGAGGTTTCTCCCGCTGGTCGAATTCGCCGGCAGCGGGACCACCGCCGCAGTGCTCGGCGTCGGCGGATATCTGGTGCATCGTGGCGACGTCAGCCTGGGCACTGTCTCGGCTTTCGTGCTGTACCTGGTGAATCTGTTCGATCCGGTCCAACAGCTGAGCCAGCTGCTCAACACCGTGCAATCGGCGGCAGCCGCGCTGAACAAACTCTTCGGGCTGCTCGATACGAAGGCCACTCTGGTCGAGCCGCGAAAGCCACTCCCCCTACCCGCACGTGGCATCGTCGACGTCCGCGATGTGTCGTTTACCTACGCGGGAACCAGCACTCCGGTGCTACGGAATGTCTCACTCGTTGTCGGCATCGGAGAACGCCTGGCCCTTGTCGGCCCGACAGGTGCTGGAAAATCAACGCTGGCCAAACTCATTGGCCGACTTTATGACCCGACGGCAGGATCGATCGAGTTCGGCGGCATCGACCTGCGTGATACCTCCGGCGATTTGCTGCGGCAACACATTGTCGTCGTCCCGCAAGAGGGTCATTTGTTCGGCGGCAGCGTGCTCGACAACATCCGCTTCGCCGACCCGAGCGCAACCGAACAACAAGCTCTCGACGCGCTAGAGCTTATCGGCGCCGCGGACAGATTTACCGCGTTGCCAGACGGCATTCATACCCAGGTATGGGAACGCGGCTCACGACTTTCCGCGGGTGAGCGACAGCTTGTTTCCCTTGCCCGCGCGGCTTTAGTCAACGCGAGCGTGCTTGTGCTCGACGAGGCTACCTCGAACGTCGACCCTGGCACCGAAGCCCGCATCAACGACGCGATGGACCGGCTGATGGCGGGTCGTACCGTGCTGGTAATCGCGCACCGTTTATCGACAGCGGAGGTGGCCGATCGTGTCGCTGTTGTCGCGGACGGCGGAATTGCCGAACTAGGAACGCATACCGAACTGCTCGCTCTCGGCGGCCGCTATGCCGCCTTGCACGCAAGCTGGGTGAGCGCGCTATCAACTGACTCCTACCAGCCCGAAGCGACGTCGGAGGCGTCGATCTGCCTGACCACTACGTGAAACCCTGACCATCACGTGAAGAAACGAGGAGAACAATGTCTACCGCTACTCAATCAGCAACGGGCACCGCGCAAAAACGACTTGAAGCCCTACAGGAACAGCGAAACTCCGAATGGAGTACCGACCAGCTCGCCGGACACGCGGCACTGCGTGAACGACTCGAAAAGAATGCCGACCGGGAACGATTTATCAAGGTTGGCGATACCTTCGAGTCGTTCTCTTTGCCTGACGTAGCAGGCGGTCACGTCGTGCTGGCCGACCTACTCGCGCAAGGGCCCGTCGTCCTCTTCTTCTTCCGCTTCGAAGGTTGCCCTGCCTGCAATGCCACCCTGAGTGGCTATCGCGACACCGTCGCCACCGAACTGCGCGCACTGGGAGCTTCGATCGTCGCGATCAGCCCGCAAGAGGCAACCCTGCTCGCGCCGATCCAAGAGCGTCTCGGCAATAACTTCCAGGTCGCATCCGACCCGGAGGCCACGCTGATCCGCTCCATCGGTATCGCTTTCGCGCCGGACGACGACGAGCGGGCTCGCGCAATCGCCGCGGGCAACGACCTCGGCGCCACACTCGGCACCGGCCGCTGGGAATTGCCGTACCCCACCACCATCGTGCTCGATCGCACGGGTGTGGTTCGCCTCGTCGATGTGCACCCGAACTGGATGGTCAGAACATCAGAGGGCGAGATTCTCAACACGGTAAAGGCACTGATCAAGTCCTCTACCTGATCGGCATAAAACTGGCCGTCGTCCTCACGGAGTAATCGTGAGGACGACGGCCAGTTTATGTCACGAACCTGAACTACTTACCAGCCTGTTGCCGCAAAAGCCCGTAGGAGTAGGCATCTTCGAGCGCTTGCCAGGACGCCGCGATAACGTTCTCATCGACGCCGATGGTGTTCCACTCGGTGTGCCCGTCGCTGGTCTCGATGAGCACTCGGGTGATGGCGCCGGTGCCGTGGCCGCCGTCCAGAATGCGCACCTTGTAGTCGATCAGCTCCAACGCACTCAGCTCCGGGTACAGCTTTTCGAGTGCTTGCCGTAACGCCCGGTCAAGCGCGTTGACCGGGCCCTTCCCTTCACCGGTCGAAACAATCCGCTCGCCCTTGGCTTGCACCTTGACGGTCGCCTCGGAGACGACGTCGCCGTCGGCCCGATGTTCGACAATGACCCGCCATGATTCGAGAGTGAAATAGGCCGCCGGTTCGTTGTCGATCTCAGCACGCAACAATAGCTCGAAGGAAGCATCTGCCGCTTCGAACATGAATCCCTTTGCTTCCAGGGCTTTCACTTTGTCGACGACCCGCCCGACGATATCTTTGCTGTCGGAGAGATCGAATCCGAGTTCGCGACTCTTCAGCTCGATACTGGCCCGACCGGCCATCTCTGAAACCAGCATGCGCATATCGTTGCCCACCAGTGCCGGGTCGATGTGCTGATAAAGATCGGGGGCCACCTTGATAGCGCTGGCATGGAGTCCCGCTTTGTGCGCGAATGCCGACAGCCCAACGTACGGCTGGTTCGCGCGCGGTGGTTGATTGGCGATTTCGGCAACCGCGTGGCTGACCCGAACCAATTCGGCCATTGCGCCGGTGGGCAATACTTGCCGACCCAGTTTGAGTTCGAGGTTGGCGACCACGGTCACCAAGTTGGCATTGCCGGCCCGCTCGCCATAGCCGTTCACAACACCCTGCACGTGCGTAACCCCAGCGTCGACGGCGGCCAATGTATTCGCGACCGCGCAGCCGGTGTCGTCGTGGCAATGAATACCCAACCGCGCGCCGCTGCCTTGAGAAACTTCGTGCACGGCGTCGACCAGACGTGCCGGCAACATGCCGCCGTTGGTGTCACACAGCACGGCGACGTCAGCGCCAGCTTCAACCGCGACCCGGATGCATTCGATCGCGTAAGCGGGGTTGGAGATATAGCCGTCGAAGAAATGTTCGGCGTCGAGAAAAACACGACGCCCTTCACCGCGAAGATGAGCAACCGTGTCGCGGATCATTGCCAGGTTCTCGTCGAGCGTGGTGCGCAATGCCTCGAAAACGTGGCGGTCATGGGTCTTCGCGACCAGCGTCACCACCGGCGCCATCGAGTCTCGCAGCGCGGCGACTTGGGGATCGTCCGCCGCTTTGACGCCCACTTTGCGAGTGGCACCGAACGCGGCGAGCGTCGCGTTCTTCAAGTGCAGCTCGGTCTGCGCCCGCCGAAAGAACTCGGTGTCCTTGGGCATCGCGCCCGGCCAGCCACCTTCAATAAATCCGACGCCGAGGTCGTCGAGGTGCTGCGCAATCGCCAGCTTGTCGGCGACCGTGAGGGCCATGCCCTCACCCTGGGCGCCGTCGCGCAGGGTCGTGTCGTAGACGTGGAAGCTGTCGGTCATGCTGGCCATCGGGATTCCCTCGCGTCGGGCCGGGTCAGGCTGGTCTGGGCAACACAGGTCTGGGCAACAAAAAAACCCCTCGCGGATGCGAGAGGTCGGGCGCGCTGGTCGTGAATCTGGAGACCGGCGCGCCTAGGCGATAATCAGGGCGGTTGACACCCGAACAGTGTGCCACACACCCCCACGCCCCGTCACGTCGAGCCTGTCACGTCGTGCCCATCGACCGATAACGAGTGCGAGCTGGCACGACAATCCGACGTACCCGCTCGCACCCGTCAAGGCCTAAATCAGCAGACGGTGTGCATCCAGCCATGAGTATCAGCGGCGTGACCGTACTGGACGGCGAGCAGCCCATCGCGAATGTCTTGGGTGACTTTGCCGGTATCGCCATTGCCGATCGACAGCTCGCCGCCACGCCAGGCCAGCCGGCCGAGCGGGGTGACTACAGCCGCGGTGCCACACGCGAACACCTCGGTGATGCGGCCGGCGGTCACACCGGCGCGCCACTCATCGACATCGATCGGACGTTCTTGCACACTCAGACCGCGCTCGGCAGCCAACGTCAGGATCGCGTCGCGGGTTACCCCTTCGAGGATCGTGCCGGACGTCGGCGGCGTGAGTAGGGTGCCGTCGTCGAAAACGAAATAGACGTTCATGCCACCGAGTTCTTCGACCCAGCGCTTCTCGACGGCGTCGAGGAAAACAACCTGATCGCAGCCGTTCGCGATGGCCTCTTGTTGGGCGATCAGACTGGCCGCGTAGTTGCCCGCGCATTTCGCCGCGCCGGTGCCGCCGGGCGCCGCCCGGGTGTACTCCTCCGAGAGCCAGATCGAGACCGGGTGCAGGCCACCCGCGAAATAGGCACCAGCCGGTGAGGCGATAACCGAGAAGGTGACGTGATTGGCCGGCCGGACACCGAGAAAAGCCTCCGACGCGAACATGAACGGCCTGACGTACAGGCTTTTCTCGCCCTCATTGGCAACCCAGGAACGGTCGGCTTGAATCAATAGGTCACCCGCGGCGACGAAATCTTCGACCGAAAGTTCGGGCAACGCGAGGCGGCGGGCCGACTTCTGGAATCGGCGTCCATTCGCGTCGGGCCGGAACGTACGAATCGAGCCGTCGGGCTGGGCATATGCCTTATAGCCTTCGAAAATCGACTGGCCGTAATGGATGACGGCGGTCGCCGGGTCGAGCAACAACGGGCCGTACGGCTTCAACGCCGCATCGTGCCAGCCGGCGTCCGGCGTCCAGGTAATGGTGACCATGTGGTCGGTGAAAACCTTGCCGAAGCCGGGCGCGACGAGATGAGCGTCACGTTCGCTCGCGGGCAGCGGGTTCAGCGACGGCGTCTTGGTGAATTCGATGGTCATGGCGGGATCCTCACACGCGGGTGTCAAGGGTTGACGTTAGCCCAGTGCCGGCTCATCCGGGGCCGGAAGGGTCGGTGCGGCGAGTAAGCCGATCCGCATCGCCGCTGGATATCGAGCGAGGTGGCGAATCAGCCCGCGACGCGGGCTGCCAGTGCCTCGCCGATCTCAGCCGTCGAGCGGCGGATCGGCTCGCCTACTCGACTAGCTCGGTTAGCCGCTTGCTCAACCAGATCGGCAGCGACGGCCGCCTCAACCTTGGCGGCCGCTTCAGGCAGATTCAGGTGGTCGAGCAACATCGCGACCGAAAGCACAGTGGCGGTCGGGTCGGCGATGCCTTTGCCCGCGATGTCGGGCGCGCTGCCATGCACCGGCTCGAACATGCTCGGCGTGCTGTTGGTCGGGTTAACGTTGCCGCTCGCCGCGAGCCCGATGCCGCCGGCAATAGCCGCGCCGAGATCGGTCAAGATATCGCCGAACAGGTTGTCGGTGACGATGACGTCGAACCGCTGTGGATTCGTCACGAAGTAAATGGTGGCTGCGTCGACGTGGCAATAATCGACGGCGACATCAGGGAATTCGGCCGAGACGGCCTTGACCGTGCGGCTCCACAGGTCGCCCGAATGCACCAGCACGTTGTTCTTATGCACCAGCGTCAACTTGCGGCGAGGCCGGTTGGCCGCGCGAGCGAAAGCATCACGGACGACGCGATCAACGCCGAATGCGGTGTTGACGCTTTCTTCGGTGGCGATCTCGTGCGGGGTGCCTTTACGCAAGAATCCGCCGGCACCGGCGTACGCGCCTTCAGTGCCCTCGCGGATCACCACGAAGTCGATATCGTCGGGGCCAACACCCGCGAGCGGACTCACCACACCCGGGAAAAGCTTCACCGGGCGCAGGTTCACGAAGTGGTCGAGAGCGAACCGCAGCCGCAGCAACAACCCTCGTTCGAGCACACCACTCGGGACGCCGGGATCGCCAACCGCGCCGAGCAAAATCGCGTCGTGGCCACGGAGTTCTTCGAGCACCGAATCGGGCAGCGTTTCGCCGGTAGCGTGCCAGCGGCGCGCGCCAAGGTCATATTCGGTGCGCTCAATCTTGACATCATGTGCGGGAGTGACCGCCTCGAGGACCTTGAGACCCTCGGCGACCACTTCGGGACCGATGCCGTCACCCGCGATGACGGCTAAACGCACGCTACGAGCCATACCCCGATAATAGCGGTCGTCTCATTTTTCGTCGCCGTCGTCTCATATTTTGGACGCCGAGCTCAGCCCTAGGAGCCTTGAGTGCAGAACGGAAAGTCCTCCAGGCTGTAAGCGGTCTTGAGCATCGGCAGCGTGACCGTGTGCCGGATGCCGCCGTACTCATACGTCACCGGAAACGATTCGATGGGCAACGAGCTGCCTTTGGTAGCAAAGAGTGAGTTACTGGCGCAGGTCTTGCCAATCGTCAGCGCTAAGACAAAGGTGAACGTCTGCCCTGGATGCACTGTCAACGGGCGGAATGGCACGAGCTGGAGAGTGGCACTGGTTGACGGCAACTCGAATCGTCCCAGCGTGACGTCATAACCCAATCCGGCCGTCGATCCGAAGCTCAGCAGTTTCACCGATCGCGAGCCGGTATTTCCGATCGAGACCATGAGGTCGACAGTCGAACCAACCGCGGTCGGAACCTGATAGTCGGTACCGAGCGCGTTACGCACCTGAGTGGAGCCACCGAAGATGGTGTTGGGAGTGCCGATACCCGTCGAGGTCACGTGCACACCAGCGCCGGTCGAGTTGCCGATTACCAACGGCTGGTAACTATCGACCGCGACGAACAGGCCCGTTCCGGTGGCGATCGCCACGACAACCAGCAGAGACGCGACGATCCATGGCCACCGCCGCCTCGTTGATCCGGCAACCGCGGGAACCTCTGATTCGATCAGCGTCGTCATATTCACCCCGTCATCATTCCAACCCGATTGCGTACCCGATTACCTACCAGGGCGCCTCTTTACAGGCCGAGCATAGTGGGCGACCCGCATTATGCGATCCAGATCAGTGTCCGCGTAGGTGGCATTGTCCGAACCCTCACGGTCAGTTGATAACCGAATCCGTGAGGACATTGACCAGGACCTGGCGTTGGAAACCATCAGGGTCCGGACTCGACAGACCGGCCACCGAAACCAGTGCCTTCCACAATGCCCACCCGCGTGCTCGTCGCCACGTCTCGTCCGAAAGGCCGACGGCTTCACGGAAAATCTTTCGCTCGTCGTCAACGAAATACGTCCACGCCATGACGAGGTCGCAAGCCGGGTCACCAATACCGCAGGTACCGAAGTCGATAACCGCCGATAGCTTCCCGTTGGCGGTGAGCAGGTTACCGACGGCAATATCACCGTGAAACCACACCGGCGGACACGGCCACACGGAAGTCAACGCGCTTGCCCAAATTTCTTCGCAGGACGCCACATCGACGACATTCTGGAGCTGACCGAGGGCGCGCTCGACCTGATCACCGTAAACGCTCGGGTGACAACCCCGGAAGTAAGAATGAGCTCCGGCGGATGGTCCCTGCCGCGAGGAAACATGCCGCGCGGGAACCTGCCGGAGCGCGACAAGCCAGCTTCCGAGGTCGCGCGCCAACTGGGTTCGGTCGACGTCAGTAGCGCTCTCGACAGTCACTCCCGGCAACCAGCGTCGCACTGACCACGGAAACGGGTAATCCGGGGCTGGGCGACCGGTCGCGATCGGTTCCGGTACGGGCAACGGCAGGTGCTGAGCCAGGATAGGCAGCCATCGATCTTCTTTCTCGATGCCGGCCACGTAACCCTCAGCACTGGGCAGTCGCACCGCCAACTCATCGCCGAGCCGGAAGGTTCGATTGTCCCAGCCTTGACGAGGAACTGGCTCGACAGGGAGGTCACTCCACTCAGGAAACTGCTGAGAGATCAAGGTTTTCACAAGGTCAGCGGTTACATTGATCACGGGACTCTACTTAAAGCGCGGCGACTTAAAGTACGGCGACGACGCTGCCGTTCGAACAGCACGCCAAACGTCACAGCTAACGCCACACCGGCAGGGAACATCCAGCCGGCGAGGCCGAGTGCCGGCGCGATATTACCCAGGCTGACTTGTTCGTCAAAATTAACTGGCATCAGTGACCACGGCGTCGTCACCAGCACGGCGACGACGACCAGCTGTGGCCGCCTCATCAAGGTGGCGATCGCGATGGCAGCCGCGACGATGCCCATTAACCACCAGGGAAGCCAGCTGTTCGCCGACGCCAAACCACTCCCCCAACAGCGATAGAAGCACGCCCCAGAGCCGAACTGTCGTGCCGGCAGGAACCACGCGGCCAGGGTCCATCCGGCACCCGCGATCAGCCCAAGAATCGCTAGCAAACGCGTTCGCATCGCGGTTCGCGTTGTGATTCGCACCGTGGTTCGCACCGGCGCTATCGAGACGACGGCCAGCAGCAAGAAGAGCATCACCAGAATATGCAGCGGTGGCCGATTGAATCCGAGAAAAGGCGCAACCGGCACGAGACCCAGCGTGGCTATCGCCCCGACCGCCGCAATTATTCGCGCACTGCGCGCCGCGCCCGCGATGAGCATCGCGAAACTCAATAGCGCGACCAGATATACGGCCGGGCCGAGCGAAAAGAACGGTCCGACGGTTTCCCAAGGGAAAGCCGACCACCACAGTTCGGCGGCCATCGCAATCGCCGAGAATCCCGCTGCCATACCGAGGGCGACCGGACCGGCGTCCACGAGAATGTCGGCGGCGAACTGGCCCGGCGTCAGCGAGAATCGCCGTGCCGCGCCGTGCACGATGATGTCGCCGACATCGCGAATCGGCGGACGCACTCGATTAGCCGGCGCGGCGTCGAGGAATGTCGAGAGCATTTCGGCCTCGCGGCGTTCGCGATACTCACGCGGGTACCAGCGCAACAGTCGACGATAACGCCCTTCGAGAATGTCGCTCATGCGCCGGCCGCCTGAATCCGCAACACGCGCCGGGCTTGGTTGGCGCGCAGCGACATCCGTTTCGCCTCAGCGGCGAGCAGCTCGCGACCCTCGGCGGTAAGCCGGTAATAACGACGGAATCGCCCCTCGACGATATCTTCGCCGGCGGGTTCGATCACTCCATCGCCGGTCAGCCGATCGAGCGCGGCATACAGCGTGCCAGGCCGCAACGTGAGTGCGCCGTCCGACAGCGTCTCGACTTCACGGATGATGCCGTAGCCGTGCTTGTCGCCGCTAGCTAACGCCGTCAAGACAAGGAAGGTTTGCTCAGTCAAGCTCATAGCTCGCCACTATATACCGATGAACGGTATATATCACCAGCAGATGGGCATGCGCTCCAAGCTGTAAGCGGCATCGTTGAGCGACAGGTTGACCGTATGCCGGATTCCGGCGAATTCATAGGTCACCGGAAACGACTCGAACGTGACTCCGCCTGCTTCGGGAACCGCCGCCGCACCATCAGGACAGGTCTTGTTGAAGGTCAGCGTCACCCACAGGTCTCGCGGCAGATCGCGACTCAAGGTGAAAGATTTGAATGCAACGAGGGGCGGCCCTTGTCCACCCGGTCCGGTCGACTCGAATCGTCCCAACGTGACCCCGCGACCCATTCCGGCCGCCGATCCGAAGCTCAGTATCTTCACCGGTCGCGAGCCGGTGTTAGCAACCGTAAACAAAAGGTCGACCGTCGAGCCGACTGCAGTGGGTACCTTCCACTCCGTGCCGAGCTCATTAGAAACCAATGTGACACCATGCGGATCCGACAGCGCAGACAAACTGCCGGTCGTCGCATCCTCGCTACAGCAAGTAGTCAGCGGCCGATAGTGATCAGCGGCCACGAACAGACCTGTTCCGGTGCCGATCGCCACGACGACCAGCAGAGACGCGACAATCCAGGGCCACCGTCGCCTCGTTGATCCTGCAGCTGCGGGAACCTCTGATTCGATCAGCGTCGTCATATCTACCCCGTCATCATTCCAACCCGGTTGCCTAAGAGGCACCCCTTAGCGAACCGAGCGTAGTGCAAGAAGGCGACAGCACCCAGTTAACTGAGCAGATTCATCGGTTCCGGGCGATATGTCTTTTATCGTGCCACGCAAAAGAAATTCAGTCGGGAAACTCAATCGACTGGGCTGCCGACTTGAATACGCAAGGCGGCCAATTGCTCCGCTGAAATCTCCTGGTCGGCACCGATAAACCAGTCCCATCTGTCGTCGGACCACCGATAGTTATGCGGCCAGTTCGTGCGCGTGTCCCACTCCGCATCGCTACGCGGCCTGCGCAATAGTGAGGCCGAAAGGTTACAACGCAAACTCGCCTCGAACTCACCAGTGGCGTCGTCCCAGTCGTGCGGCATAACCTCAAGATTGATCGTGAGCGCGATATCGCCGATCCCTTGCGTGGCAAGCCATTCCCGCCGGATCGCCATCTCTCGCTCGTGATCGGCGACACGATCGTGTTGCGGAATCGTCTCGCCATTCCAGCTGAACATTTCGTCTGGCAGATCGGTGCCGAAGGCGATATCAACCCACTCGATCACCGAACCGAAACCCTCGTTGCCTTGCCGCAACACCACACCGGTCTCGGCGTCGATGACGAGCGTCAGCGGAAACGGCTTATGTGCCGGCGGCGCCAACTCGAGCAACCAAGCCGGGCGGCCGAGCATCGTCGTCGCCTGAGCAGGACCGGTCGGATGGGTAAAGTCGTCGCCGTCCCAGTTACTCAATGAACGTCGCAGCACCACAGCGTCATCATGAAATCCCCATAACGATGTCCGCCGTGGAAATGCGGTAGGCAGTTCGGCGCCGTCCAGCCACATCCATCTCGTCTCGGGCCCGAATATCGCCATCGGCCGACCGTCGAGGGAATCCCGGCGGATTAGCTTGCCGCGCTTCGCGACACGATGGCTACTGTCGGAAATCCGAACCGCGCCAATGCCCGGCAGGTCGGCGTCCGCCGTATCGTTATCGGCTACTTCTTGGACATGGCGAACACGCACGGTGCCACTGATGGACCGTTCCGGGCCATTGCCCATCGCCATCAGCACAATGAGTTCCGGCCAACTGATCGAGCCGGCCGCACTCATCAGCGCATCATCCTGTCGCGCCTAGCATCACTATGTCGCGCGTCACCCTGTCGCGCTTACCGGAAGCCGGCAATCGCGTGCGGCTTGTACGGCGCTTCCAGCCGCTCGATCTCTGCCTGCGTCAGCGTGACATCAACCGCCGCGACCGCGTCGTCGAGATGATGCGGCTTGGTGGCGCCGACGATCGGCGCGGTGACGCCAGGCCTCGACAACATCCAGGCCAACCCGACCTGCGCACGCGCAATCCCCCGCTCAGTAGCGATTTCTCCGACAATATCGACGATCGGCTTGTCGCCTTCGTTGTAGAGCATCTGGCCAAACTCATCGGTCTCCGAGCGGGCCGTCTTCTCGTCCCACGGCCGAGCAACGCGACCCCGAGCTAGCGGACTCCATGGAATGACGCCAACGCCCTGGTCGAGGCAGAACGGAATCATCTCGCGTTCTTCTTCGCGGTAGAGCAGGTTGTAATGATTCTGCATGCTGATAAACCGCGTCCAGCCATGCAGATCCGCGAGATAAAGCGCTTTGGCGAATTGCCATGAATGCATCGACGAAGCCCCGAGATAACGAGCTTTCCCCGACTGGACGACGTCGTGCAATGCTTCGAGAGTTTCTTCGATCGGCGTCACCGGGTCGAAGCGGTGTATCTGGTAAAGGTCGACATAATCGGTGCCGAGCCGGCGCAGACTGTGGTCGATCTCGGCAAGAATTGCCTTACGCGAAAGCCCGCGACCGTTGGGGCCAGGGTGCATCTCGCCGTGCACCTTGGTCGCGATCACCACGTTGTCACGATCGGTCAACCCGAGCAACGCGCGACCAGTGATTTCTTCGCTGCTGCCGTGTGAGTAGACGTTCGCTGTATCGAAGAAGTTGATGCCAGCATCGAGGGCCTGACGAAAGAACGGCTGGCTGGTGTTCTCGTCCAGCGACCACGCGTGGTTTCCACGACCAGGCTCGCCATAGCTCATGCAGCCCAGGCAGATCCGCGAAACCTGCAACCCGGTCTTACCCAGCGTCGTGTATTCCATCGTCGTCCCTCTCCGTCTGACTTCTCATTCTCGCTGGATTCTATTCCACGTCTATAGGGAAGACCTTAAACCGGACGCCGACGGCAGCTCTCGCCGCATCCCCGATTCGCTATCCACGGACGGCGGCATGTTCTCCGTCATATCGGGTGACCAGCCAGACGACCGGTCGCGAGGTGACTGGCGTTGCGAGTTCGCATGCACGTGCCGATGTTCCACGTTCGGTCTAATTTCCCTTGGCGCGAACGGCTAAGTGCGGTGTTTGATGACCGCGGCGATGAGTTCCTTGCTGCAGCCGATAGCAGCAGCAAGGGCGCTATAGGACCACCGGTCGGGGTTGTCCTCCCGGGCGCGGCGAATAAGTGCGTCTCGCTGCTGTCGGTGGCGCTCGGCGAGTGCGAGTGCCTCGGCCGCGCGACGGTGATGCTCGCGGGCCTGCTGGATATTCGGATCAGATGACACGAGCCGAGAAGTCGTTCAGCAAAGTCGGCAGCGCGGCATCGAACCCGGCAATGTCGAGCGTGCCGGGATCGGCGGGATCGGCGACGGTGAAGTCTGTTGCTGTCAGGCCAACGACGACCATTCGCGCGTCGATCCCGGACCAGTCGCGGTATTGGCGCAGCGCCTGGTGAGGGTGGACGTTGCCAGCCCATGTTTCGTTGTCTGTGTAGAGGACGAACGTGTCGACCTTGACCTTGTTCGCGGTTGCCCACAGCATCGGTAGCGCGCAGTCGGTCCTGCTGAACGGCAAGCCCGAGATCGTCTTCAGTACGTCGTCGAGTCGCTGCCGGGGAGAGATCGACAATGGCGAGATCTCACCGGTCGTGACGCCGCGCCCGAAGCGGCTAGGACGTCCGGCGACGCTTGACGCCGTGAATCCGACGGTCGTTGTCTTGGGCTCGGTAGCTACGGTCACCAGCGCCAGTGCGGCTGAGACCTCACGAGCGCTGATCGACAAGCCCGACACGGCCACCGTCATCGACCCCGACACGTCCAGTGCAAGCAGCGTCCGCTTGTTAGCTGGTTGCACCACGGCGAACGCGGAGTAGAAGGCAGCGTCGAGTGCGTCGACAACGTGTGCAACCGGTTCCCACGACGAGTGCCCGCGCGCCGATGCGCCTGCGGCATACGTGCGGGCCGCGACCAGGACGTTGACCGGATGTACCCGCGCCTTACGAAGGCGATCCGTGTCAGTGAGCTGACCAACAATGACCTCAAGGGTGTCCGACATCGGCGCGAGCAAGCCCAGGCGAGTGAGTCTTGGGAGTTGCCGCATCAGCGCCGTTTGCGGTACCCCGTTGTCAATCAGCTTCGACCAGACGTCTGGCTCGTTCAACGCCGCGTCGGGCAGCATTTCCCATGACAGCGACGGAAATTGATCGAGGATCGCAACCCACTCATTCGCCGACGTCGCGGACTGCACCTTCTGGAAGCCCTCGACGATCGCCGGACCCTCAGCGCTTCGACCACAGATCCAATCGAACAATTGCTTACGATCGACTTCATCCGTGGCCGGGTGAGCGAGGCGAAGAAGGTCACGATGCGACCATCCTTCGCGCTGCCGATACTTCACCGCCTGATAAGCAACCGCGTCAACAGGCTTCGACAGGTACCAGTCGGCCACCGCGCGGCGCAGCCCTCGGCCCCAACCTCGGAACTGTTCGATATAGCCCGCGAAGAGGAACAAGTGAGTACCCGTACGCGCGACCTTCGGCAACGCCGCCAATGCGGCCTTACGTCCTTCAACATCGCCTAATGCGGCAGCCGCTGCCAGGGCGAACAACGCCGGGTTGTTTCGGGGCGCGCGTCCGGCCGTCGAGATCGCCACGACCTCATCGACCAACTCCGTTGATCGCTCCCGCGCCCATGACAGCACGACTTCCGCGTTTATCTTCGTCAGCGCGCGTTCATTCGCGTAGTACGTCCCACCGTCAACGCCGAGCACAAGGAAACGACGGAGCCGCTCGAGCGAAGCAACCGTGAACGTGTAACCACCCGCGTTGTTCGGCACCTGCCGCGGATCAGCCGGCTGCGACTGCGCCGTGGTCCGCAGGTTGATCGCCTTCAGCGCGTCCGCCATGGTCCACATCCTTAGTTATCGATTCGCGGGGCCGCGCGGGCATGTTTGTGACTGCCGGAAGGCGCTCTGCCACTGAGCTACACCAGTCGAAACCGGCAGCAGGACTCGAACCTGCGACATCCCCATTAAGAGTGGTAACCGACCGTCGCCGGCCCGCGCGGCCTGCGAAAATAGGGCGACGGACATGGTTGTGAGTCCGGGTAGCCCACTGCTCTACCAACTGAGCTACCGGAGAGATCTCCGGGCGGGATTCGAACCCGCGACCCGTGGGTCCGATAACCGAAGCTCTCCGGCCCGTCGCTACAGCTATTCAGTTAGACAGGCAGGCATATTTATGACCGCCGGATCGCCCGCTCCAACGGTTGACCGCCACAGCGAGGGCAGGGTTCGAACCCGCCTTAGACACCAGGTAACCGACCGCCGCCGGCCCACCTGCTCAGCAAAAGTGTAATGCGATACACCCCGCCCCGCGACATATTTTGAAGACTCGCGTCATCACCACCACTATCGGCAAGACGTAAGTCTCCATGAGCCATCGCGCCTGGCTACGCCGCATCGTGGACGATGTTGCCGTGCTCTTGCTAGTTGGACGTCACGCCCTCGCCCGAGGAAAGGAACTACTCGGGTGGCAGATTGACCTCCGCTGCCGCTGCTTCGATCCGTTGCGCGATCGCAGCAGTAGCGTGTGCCCCGCGACCAGACGGGTCCAGGCGTCCTTGGATTAGTGCGCTGGCGCTAACGACCTTGCCGGTACGGGTGCTGACGCACAGGCCAGCCCTTCGTATATGCCCGTACTTCGGCGGCGCGACATCCGTGATGTCACTCCACGCGAGCCGATGCGTCCGCCAGAGGTTTCGGATCTCCAGATCGTCATGACGGAGGACAACCCTCAGGCTGACTGTCCGAACGATCACAGCAATGAGGAGGAGCACAGCAACCGCAAGGGTGATGGTGAGCCCGACGCTCGGTGCCGGAAGTGCATTGTTTGCGTTGCTCCTTCGAATGCTGCTGATGCCCGTGGCCACCGCCACGAGGCAGAGGCCTTCAACGACGACGATCGGCACCAATGACCCGAGGGGCATCCGGTATCGAAGCTCGGTGGCGGTCACGATCGTCTATCTTGCCCTGTCGACCACAGATCGGAGAGAACTCAAGGAGTCATGGATGGCAGTTCGCATACGAGCAACGCTTCACCAGAAGCCCGACCTCGACAGCAGGTTCTGACCTCAAACAGCATTGTGGCGCGGCACCCGACCGGGGTGCCGCGCCACAATAGCTAAGAGAAAGCCCAGAAACTAAGAGAAAACTCAGACCTCGACGATGTCGACCGCGCGACCCGATTCGGCGCCGATCTCCTTGGCGATCTCCTCGATGGTGGCTGGCGGCAACGCGGAGTCGACGGTCAGCGCGATCAGCGCATGGCCACCACGCTCGGCGCGAGCGACCTGCATGCCAGCAATGTTCACGCCCTGCTCGCCGAGAATGCGGCCGAGCACACCAACCACGCCCGGGCGGTCTTCGTAACGGAAGAATGCCAGGTGCTCAGAAATCGTCAGGTCGACGTCGAAATCATCGACCTTGACCAGCTTCTCAACGTTTTGCGGACGACCCAGCGTGCCACCCACCGACAGCTGCTGCCCGTTCGGCAGTGTGCCGCGCACAGTGACGAGATTGCGGTAGTCGGGGCTTTCGTCGTGCGTCGTCAAACTCACTTCGAGACCGCGATCGTGCGCGAACAATGGCGCATTCACGTAGGTGACGGACTTCTCGACGACGTCGGTGAAAATGCCCTTCAGCACAGCAAGTTCGAGCACCTTGACGTCGTACTGCGCAATCTCGCCGCGCACCTCGACCTCGATGCGTGAGGCAATTCCGCCTGCCAGCGCAGTGAAAACCCGACCGAGCTTCTCAGCGAGCGGCAGCCCGGGGCGCACATCTTCGGCAATGGCGCCACCTTGAACGTTCACGGCGTCCGGAACGAACTCACCCGACAGCGCGAGCTTGACGGACTTCGCGACAGAAACGCCCGCCTTCTCTTGCGCCTCGTCGGTGCTCGCACCGAGGTGCGGGGTGACCACGACGTTGTCGAACTCGAATAGCGGGCTGGACGTCGTAGGCTCGATCGCGTAAACGTCGAGGCCGACACCGCCGACCCGCCCCTCCTTGACCGCAATGGCCAACGCGCTTTCGTCGACGAGACCGCCACGCGCCGCGTTAATGATGATGACGCCCGGCTTCACCAGCGCGAGCTCACGCTCACCAATCAAACCGAGGGTCTCCGGCGTCTTCGGCAAGTGGATCGTGACGATGTCACTCTCGCGCAGCAGCTCTTCCAGCGTGACCAGCCGGACGCCGTATTGCGCGGCGCGGGCCGGCTGCACGTAGGGGTCATACGCGATCAGGTGGGTGCCGAAAGCGGCCAACCGCTGGGCAACCAACTGACCGATTTTGCCGAGACCGACGACACCGACGGTCTTGTCGAGAATCTCGACACCGGTGAACTTCGAACGCTTCCATTCGCCGCGCTTCAGTGAGGCGTTGGCATTCGGTGTGCGGCGGGCGACCGCGAATAGCAGTGCGATTGCCTGCTCGGCGGCGCTGACGATATTCGACTGCGGCGCATTCACGACCATGACGCCGGCCGCAGTCGCGGCCTTCACGTCGACGTTGTCGAGACCGACGCCGGCGCGAGCAACCACTTTCAGATTCGGCGCGGCGGCAATGGCCTCGGCGTCGATCTTGGTGGCACTGCGGATGATGACGGCATCGACGCTGGCCAACGCGGGAATCAGTGCCGCGCGATCGGCGCCGTCAACCTGACGGATTTCGAAGTCTCCGGCCAACAGGTCGATGCCAGCGGGGGAAAGTTCTTCGGCGATAAGGACGATGGGCTTGCTCATGATGTGGCAATCCTCCGAACGAAACCTGGATAGGGTCGTCGGCGTTCGGCCACCACGCTGTGCCCACGCGCCTGCTTACGCAGTCTAGCGCGCACGTTTCAGCGGTATTTCCCGGCCCCATCGGCATTGAAGGCCAACCCCAGCAGAACAGGAAACGGGGCCCGTCCGGTGTTGTGGTGGCTCAGCTGAAAACATCGAGTTGATCGAGCAGCGCCTGACACGCCTCGACGATCTTGGTGCCCGCCGGCATGTCCTCGAAGACCTCATCGGCTTCCACAGAGGTGGATTTGTGCGGGTACTCCAATTCATTACGGCGGACCCGGATCCGGTTAACCGAGCGAAGGTAGGAACCCATCGACCGGCCGAACTGGGCTTCGAACGCGGCCTGGACGGCCACGTGACCACCCTTGCTGGTCGCCCGCAGGCCCTGAGCCTGCAACACGGCGGCCATCGACTTGCGGATCGCGTCGTGCAACGCAGCGTAAGCCAACGTCGGGTCCGAATCGGCTAACGTCCGCACCGACACCAAATGGGTGGAGGCGACGTCAAGCATCTCCGACGCCATGGTGCGGTCCGCGACGACCTTGGACATCTCCAGCCGTTGCAACTGGCCCAAGATTTCTTCCCGACCAACCGGCCACGGCGTCATGAGGAACTCCCATCGTGAAGGACGACGTCGTCGAGGGCGCCGACGAAGACAACAACCGGCTTCGTCTTGATGTCGCGAATCAGCGGGTCCATCGCGGAGCGCCATCGGGTCTCGCGGACCACGATCGGGTTGACTTCACGGCCTAGTCGCCGCTGAGCCCGGTTCGTCGCCTCATAGATATCGTCGCGATCAGCTGATCCGACGATCAGCACGTCGATGTCCCTAGGGGCAGCACCCTGGTCGCCGTGGTAGCGAGCCGCCCAGGAGCCGAAGATCAAACCGATGTCGATGCCGGGGACCTGGGCCAGTTCCTGCGACAGGACCTGGGCTGGGCCGGCGACGACGGTGACGAGATCACGCAGGGCCGCGTAGAACGGGGTCTCCGTATTCGCTGTGAAAAGCTTCGCACCGCCGACGGTACGGGCAGTGAGCAGACTGGAGTGCTCCAGCCTGGCGAGCTCGCGCCAGATGGTCTGGCGATGCACCCCGGTGGCCTCGGCGACCTCGTTAGCGCTGTGCTCACCTTGCCCGACGAAGAACAAGGTGAGCACAGAGACTGTGAGCACCGACCGAAATGCCGGGAATAATGCAGGTGAAGGTGGGCGCATGAAGCACCTCCTTCACTAGGCTGGTGGAGGAATGAGAACCACCGTGCCGGCGTGTGATCCCTCAGCAATCTCGTAACAATAACCAAGATGGATTGTATCAGTTATTGTTACGAACTGGTGAGGTGACGGGGCACCCAACCGCGACGCTGGCCCAATGGAACTGGTTGTCGACGGGCCAACCTTGAGCTTCAACAGGTGAGGGGACGCTTCACTAGGTATCGGTACCTAGTGAAGCGTCCCCTCACCCACTTAACGTGGTCAACAACCAACGCGGCGGCGCCGCTCGCTAGCCGCCCGTCCAGCGACGGCCGGCCGGACGACTATTCGCCTTCGGAGATCCAGCTCATCATCGGACGCAGCTGCCGGCCGGTGACTTCGATCGGGTGATCAATGTGCTCAGCGTAGTAGCGCTTGTAGTTCGGCAGGCCGTTGTCGTATTCGGCCATCCATTCGCGGGCGAATTCGCCGTCCTGGATTTCGCCGAGGATCTTCTTCATCTCGACCTTGGTGTCATCGGTGACGATGCGCGGCCCACGGGTGTAGCCGCCGTATTCGGCGGTCTCGGAAACCGACCAGTACATCTTCGAAAGGCCGCCCTCATACATCAGGTCGACGATGAGCTTCACTTCGTGCAGGCACTCGAAGTAGGCGACCTCGGGCTGGTAACCGGCGGCGATCAGCGTTTCGAAACCGGCCTTGATCAGTTCGGAAAGTCCGCCGCAGAGCACGACTTGCTCGCCGAAGAGGTCGGTCTCGGTCTCTTCTTTGAAGGTGGTCTTCAATGCGCCAGCGCGGGTGCCGCCGATGCCCTTCGCGTACGACTTCACCAGGTCCCACGCCTTGCCGGTGGCGTCTTGCTCGACTGCCAGCAGCACCGGCACGCCGCGACCCTCTTCGAACTGGCGGCGCACCAAGTGGCCAGGGCCCTTCGGCGCGACCATGCAGACATCGACGCCAGCGGGTGGCTTGATCAAGCCGTAGCGAATGTTCAGTCCGTGGCCGAAGAAAAGCGCGTCGCCGTCAACCAGGTTCGGCTCGATGGCCTCTTCGTAAAGTCGACGCTGTACCGGGTCGGGCGCGAGCACCATGATGAGGTCGGCCTCTTCACAAGCCTGCGCCGGCGTGACGACGCGCAGACCTTCCGCCTCGGCCTTGGCGCGGCTCTTTGAACCCTCAAGCAGACCAACGCGGACGTCGACTCCGGAATCGCGCAGCGACAACGCATGCGCGTGCCCCTGGCTGCCATAGCCAAGCACAGCGACGCGGCGGTTCTGGATGATCGACAGGTCGGTGTCGTCGTCGTAAAAGATCTCAGGCACGGGACGTGCTCTCCTTCATTGAAGTCGGAACCCAGGAAAACAGGAAGTCAAAAAGCCTTGCCAGTAACGAAATCTAGGCGATTTTTTCGACCGGCCGCAACGTGCGGTCAGTAATCGAGCGCGCGCCACGACCCAACGCGACCAGACCAGATTGCACCAGTTCCTTGACGCCGAACGGCTCAAGCACTTTAAGGAATGCCTCGAGTTTGTCAGCGCCACCAGTGGCCTCGATGGTTAGGGCGTCAGGTGCGACGTCCACAATCTTGGCCCGAAACATTTGCACGGTCTCGATCACCTGCGAGCGCGTCTGCTGATCGGCTTTTACCTTGACCAGCAGCAGCTCGCGGGAGACCGAAATCTGTGGCTCAAGCTCAACAATCTTGAGCACGTTAATCAACTTGTTGAGCTGCTTGGTGACCTGCTCAAGCGGCTGCTCTTCAACGTTGACGACGATCGTCATGCGAGAAACATCGGGGTATTCGGTCGGGCCGACCGCGAGCGATTCGATATTGAAACCGCGGCGGGCGAACAGGCCAGAAATGCGGGCGAGCACGCCCGGCTTATTCTCGACCAGAACTGACAGCGTGTGCTTAGACATGACCTAGAGCTCCTCGGTGTCCCAGGCTGGCGCGAGATCGCGCGCGACCTTGATGTCATCGTTGCCAGTACCAGCGGCCACCATCGGCCAGACCATCGCGTCTTTGTGGACGACGAACTCGACCACGACCGGCGAATCGTTGATGCCCATTGCCTTTTCGATGGTGGCATCGACATCGTCGGAGGCCTCACACCGCAAGCCGACGCAGCCCATCGCGTCTGCCAGCTTCACGAAGTCGGGCACCCGACGCGAATGCAGATCGGTGTTGGAATAACGCTGGTTGTAGAACAGCGTCTGCCACTGCCGGACCATGCCGAGCGCGCCATTGTTGATGAGAGCAACCTTGATCGGCGCTCCCTCAAGCGCGCAGGTGACCAGCTCTTGGTTGGTCATCTGGAAGCAGCCGTCGCCGTCGATGGCCCACACAGTCGCGTCGGGGCGGCCGAACTTGGCGCCCATCGCGGCTGGCACCGAGAAGCCCATCGTGCCGGCGCCGCCGGAGTTCAGCCAGGTGTGCGGCTTCTCGTGCGGCAAGTAATGGGCGGCCCACATCTGGTGCTGCCCGACACCCGCGACGTACAGCGCATCCGGTCCGGCAATCTTGCCGAGCCGCTCGATCACGTACTGCGGCGAGAGGCTGCCGTCGGCCGGAATGTCATAGCCAGCCGGATAAACCGTGCGCCACCCGTCGAGCTGACGCCACCAACCGGTGAGGTCGGCCTGGTTGCCGGCTTCGAGTTCAGCCCGCACGGCCACGATCAGGTCGGCAATAACTTCCTTGGCGTCGCCGACGATCGGAATATCGGCAATCCGATTCTTCGAGATCTCGGCCGGATCAATATCGGCGTGCACGATCGTCGCGTCGGGCGCGAAGCTCGACAGCTTGCCGGTGACCCGGTCATCGAAACGGGTACCGAGCGCGATCAACAAATCGGCCCGCTGCAACGCGCCAACCGCGCCGACGGTGCCGTGCATTCCCGGCATACCCATGTGCAACGGGTGACTGTCGGGGAAAACACCGCGCGCCATCAACGTGGTGACCACCGGAATGCCGGTCAGCTCGGCAAGCACCCGAAGTTCTTTGTCAGCCCTAGCCAACTGGACACCGCCACCGACATAAAGCACCGGCCTCTTGCAGCTCACCATCAGCTTCGCGGCTTCACGAATCTGCTTCGTATGCGGCTTGACGGCCGGCCGGTAACCCGGCAGTTCAATCTTGTCGGGATAGTCGAACGTCGTCATCGCCTGCAGGGCGTCTTTGGCGACGTCCACCAACACCGGACCAGGCCTGCCGGTGCTCGCGATATAAAACGCCTCCGCCACCGTGCGGGCAATATCCCTCGCGTCGGTAACCAAGAAGTTGTGCTTGGTGATCGGCATCGTGATGCCGCGGATGTCGGCTTCCTGGAACGCATCCGAGCCGATCATGGACGACGGCACCTGGCCGGTGATCGCCACGATCGGGGTCGAATCCATGTAGGCGTTGGAAATCGGCGTCACCAGGTTGGTCGCGCCCGGCCCGGACGTTGCCATGCACACGCCGACCTTGCCGGTGGCCATCGCGTAACCCTCGGCCGCATGCCCCGCGCCCTGCTCGTGGCGGACGAGTACGTGCCGAAGCTTGGTCGAGTCGAACAGCGGGTCATACAGCGGCAGGATCGCTCCGCCAGGAATCCCGAACGCGATCTCCGCGCCGGCTGTCTCCAGCGCACGCACGAGTGATTGCGCGCCTGTTATTTGTTCGCTCATCTCGACCTCTCCGAATCGGCAAACCCGCGTCCTATGGACCCGGGTTCGTCCCTAGAACATCAACTTCGTACCTACGACATCTATCCGTACCTGAGGCATAAAAAAGCCCCTCGTGCCTGAGGCACAAAGGGGCGAGCGCGCTGTCGTGACCCTGGGGTCAGCCGGCGCGCTCGGGAAGTACTACAAGACGAATCTGCACAGCGCAAGACTGGCCTATCGCCGCTTCGCTGTCAACCCCAGGGCAGAACTCTGAGGTTGATCAACGAAGCGGCACCGAGGCTTAGCCGCAGACGGCGCCGAACGCGGCCGAACCGACCAACTTGCGGTACTTTGCCAACACCCCGGTCGTGTACTTCGGCGGCAGCGGCTCCCAGCCGACCCGACGCTTGGCCAACTCGTCCTCATCGACCAGCAGATCGAGGGTGCGCGTCGTGATGTCGAGCCGGATCGGGTCGCCGTCCCGCACGAACGCGATCGGACCACCATCGACGGCCTCGGGCGTGACATGGCCGACACATAGACCGGTGGTGCCGCCGGAGAAGCGACCATCGGTCAGCAGCAGGACGTCTTTGCCGAGACCGGCACCCTTAATCGCGCCGGTCACCGCGAGCATTTCGCGCATACCGGGGCCACCCTTGGGCCCTTCGTAGCGAATCACCACGACGTCGCCAGCCTGCAGATTGCCAGCCTCGACGGCGTCCATCGCGGCGCGTTCTCCGTCGAAAACCCGCGCGGTGCCGTCGAAAACGGTGCGGTCGAAACCGGCGGTCTTCACAACGGCGCCGTCCGGCGACAGGGAACCGCGCAAAATCGTGAGGCCACCGGTGGCGTGCATCGGGTTCGACATAGCCCTGATCACTTTGCCGTCGGGGTCGACCGGGGCGACCTGCGCGAGATTTTCCGCGACGGTGCGGCCGGTCACGGTCAGGCAAGAACCGTCGAGCAAGCCGGCGTCCAGCAAAGCCTTCATGACGACGGGGACGCCGCCAACCCGGTCAATGTCGCTCATCACGTAACGGCCGAATGGCTTGACGTCGGCCAGGTGCGGGACTTTCTCGCCCACCCGGACGAAATCGTCGAGGTCGAGGTCGACTTGTGCCTCACGAGCGATTGCCAGCAAATGCAGGACGGCGTTCGTCGAGCCGCCGAGTGCCATCACGACCGCGATCGCGTTCTCGAAAGCGGCCTTGGTCATGATCTGACGGGCGGTAATGCCCAATCGCAGCAGGTTAACCACGGCCTCACCGGACGCGCGAGCAAAGCCGTCGCGACGACGGTCAGGTGCCGGCGGTGCGGCCGAGCCGGGCAACGACATGCCGAGGGCTTCGGCGGCGCTGGCCATCGTGTTTGCCGTATACATACCGGCGCAGGCGCCTTCGACCTGGCAGAAAACCCGCTCGATCGCATCGACTTCGGCGCGAGTGACCAAGCCACGCGCGCAACCGCCGACGGCTTCGAAAGCGTCGATAATGGTGATGTTGTCGCGGTCGCCGATAGTGCCGGCCAACGTGGTGCCGGCGTAGAGGAATACCGCCGCGAGATCGAGACGAGCCGCCGCCATCAACATGCCCGGCAGCGACTTGTCGCAGCCGGCGAGCAGCACGCTGCCGTCGAGCCGCTCGGCCATCACCACGGTCTCAACCGAGTCGGCGATCACCTCGCGTGAGACCAGCGAGAAATGCATTCCTTCGTGGCCCATCGAGATGCCGTCAGAAACCGAGATTGTGCCGTATTCCAAGGGATATCCGCCGGCCGCGTGCACACCCTCTTTGGCCGACTGCGCCAACCGGGCGAGCGACAGGTTGCACGGGGTGATCTCGTTCCACGAACTGGCCACGCCGATCTGCGGCTTCTCCCAATCGGCGTCACCCATGCCGACCGCGCGCAACATGCCACGGGCGGCCGCCTTTTCGAGGCCGTCGGTGACGTCGCGGCTACGCGGTTTGATGTCGCGACCGCGCGATGCGGTATCGGGAGTTGCGGTCGTCGTGGAGGTCATCGTGGTCCTTTGCGAATCCGGGTCGGCGTCGTCGTCACAAGCGGCCTCGTCACAATACGCGAGCCGGCCACCGGCCGTCCCGTCACTTACTCTCTCGCCGCCTACTCCTGCCACGCCGGTCAGCGAGAAGCAGCGCGAACGTGCCCGTTCCACAACCGACGTCCAAAACGCGGCCCGCACCCAGTTCGCTGACGACATCGACATAGACATCCAGGTCGGCGCGGTTCGGATCGAGCGCGTCGTAAATCGCGGCTAGCCGCGGATGCTCGAAAATGTCATCAGCCATGCGGTAACCCTAGGCTGATCGCGGCACTGTCTGGCCAAATATTACCCGCTCAAATACTGCCCGCTCAAATCGCGGACTCCAGTCGAGGTTTTCGGACAGACCCGTAACCGAAGCTGTCGTTGATGGTCGTGATGTATAAGCCAACAGGCCAATAACCGGTTGCTCGTAGTTATGCACAATTCTCTTTGCTGGCAGGGTTTTGTCGGTGGCAGCCGATAGTCTTTGTTTATCAAGCGAAGGAGGTGAATAGCTAGTGCCGCAGAAAACAGAGCAGTTGCGGACGACAGGGCAGTCGCAGGCAATGGAACAGTTACGTGACGCGATTGACGTGTTGCAGGAATGCGATGTCCAGGCATCATCTGATGAAGCGATCTGTGAGCAGATCATCTTGATGCATCGCCAGATCAACAGGTTGCAGGCCGCCTGGTCGGAGCGTGTTGTTGTGGCTGAGCGGCGTGGCTCCGCGTCGGCTGGT
>OLLX01000030.1_pt1 | contig 39080 bp, 43 predicted proteins | sample 1604651 | NCBI WGS metagenome assembly OLLX01 (sample SAMEA104055725, study PRJEB20765) | soil metagenome | biome: Arctic tundra; feature: Polygonal ground; material: soil | place: USA | collected 2011-09 | depth 0-0.5 m
GAGGGGTCAAGGCGATGCCAACCAAACAAAAGGGGAGGGGTCAAGGCGATGCCAACCAAACAAAAGGGGAGGAGTCAAGGCGATCCACATTCGACTTAGGTGCACCTGTCCGGTCCAATAACGCCGTCCGATTAACGCCTGCACTGCATACCGACGCCACTACATCGCCGACCAAGCATCAGAGGCGACCAGCAGTCTCAACACCGCCACGAGTTGTGGATGGGCACGAACATTGCGCCGGTAGGGCGGCGAACTCGATGACCGCGTGTGCGCGAGCGAAGTGTTGATGGGCGCGAGCGAAAACACGGCGCTCGCGCAGAGCCCTGAGCGTCGCCCTCAGACGGCGAGCGGCGAGCCGGAGTGCACCCAATGCGCTCCTCGCGGGCGTACATCACTTTGCCCAGGTGTATCGCGTAGAGGTCTACACGAACTCTCGCATGGCGATCGCCGAGCAGCCGTAATCTTCGCCGGTGCCTGGTTCCCAATGCGACGCCGCCAAGGCTTCCCAGCACACCGGCCAGCAGGCACCACCACACCGACAGGTGCGTCAGGTAGGCGAGCGAAAGGAACAGCTCCGAGCAGCCAGCTGCGGCGTTCGCCGACAGCCACCACAACCAACGCAAAAACGGGCACGTACAACAGGCGCACCCAGATTGGCGGGTTCATGGCGAAGCTGTTGAACATCGGTCGCAATCGGTGCACGGGACTCCTTTCATGCGTAGGGCTCGAACCTGTGCGGATGCCGGCTACGTGCGAAGCGTGATTACAAATGCGATCGCGACGATGACGACGCCCACCACGCCCTCGTGTGCGGCCGGTCGGTGCTTCTTTTGCGGCGCTGGACGTAAAACGACCACACGATGGCGACCAGCGCAACGGTCACGAGCACGAAATCCAACACAGCCTTCATGTCAGCCCTCCTCCTGCTCGGTCACCGGCTGCGGCGTGGGTCGCGCCGTCGATCACCGCAGCCGGGAACGGCGCCGATCGCCATGACGGCGATGTGGTTGCGTTGAGTGGCCGCCCCGTCATGGAATCAGTGGCCGTACGTCGGAGATTGCAGACGCTGCACGCGATGACGCAGGTGCCGGATAACCAAGGGCGGCGCAACCAAGAACGCGGTGAAAAACACCGGCAGGATGAATCCCTTGTGCGAGTGGATCACCAGGTAGACGCTCAGAACGTCCATGATCGCAAAGAGTGCGTAATAGAAAACCAAAATCTTGGACAGTTCACGCAGTTGGCTCGATGCAAGTTCGAGCGCCGTCTGCCGAACGCGCGGATCCGTCGGAACCGGGCCGCGCATGACCGCCCGGTTCGCGGCCTTCACGTCGTCCGGCGACAGGTGGGAGACGGCGGCCCGCCACCGCCGGGTCCGCCGGGCGGTAATCGGCCCTTGGATCGCCCCGAAGATGGCGCCGCCGATGAGGCCGTGCAAAACGGCCGCATGCACGCCTTTGTTCAGATCGACCAACGCGGTCAGAACGCCGAACACCGTGCCAGAGATGATCGACAGAACCCACCACGGTGATTGCGAGAGCCGTTTCCGCATGCCGCCGTCATTCCCGAAGTTGCGCGGGACAACCCTGGCCAACGCCGTAAACGCGGGGAGAACCACCGCCATAAATCGGTCATCAATAGGAAAGCGGCGCCGAGCCAGGCTTTACGGACGAGCGCCACCCGACGGTCCGTCGGTCAATGGCGCTGGGCCGAGCCTTCGGGTCCTAATTTCTGGTGAAGCTCGTCTAGCCATGCGGGTGCATCGTCGAGTGATCGCCGCCACGGCCCCAAGTCGATGTTGCCCGGGCTGCCGGGGGCGTGTGGTGACGTTCTGCTGGTTACCCGCGCGAGCGACACTTCTGCCTCGGCAACTCGTCGCTTCGCCCAGGCGAGCCGATCTTTGGTGTCGGAGCCCATCATCTCGTGCCTGTCGTAGAAAAGGCCGACATCAGGACCCCAGCTGATGTGCCAGTGGTCGGTGTCATCGGGCAGGAATTGGGCGCGGCGCTGGACCAAGGCCGATTTCCTGGCCGATGATCACGGATGCGCGCGCCTGCTGCGATTTCGCTTATGCCCCTCGGGATTTCGCTCGCGCCCTCGAACTCTTCGCTCGCGCCCATCAAGCGTGAAGTCTTCGCGCCCATCCACACGAGTGGACGCGGGCAGAACCATGCCGCATCATTAGCAATCGACGGGTGTGAGTGCCAGCGCAAGGCTGGCGGCTAGAAAGGCGAGCGAGCGTGCCGACTTACCAGTACGCCTGCACCGAGTGCGGCGAGCAGCTTGAGGTCGTCCAGAAGTTCACGGACGAGCCGCTCACTGTCTGCCCGGTGTGCGAAGGACGGCTACGCAAACTGTTCTCGTCCGTCGGGATCGTCTTCAAGGGCTCGGGCTTCTATCGCACCGACTCTCGCTCGACGGCCGCGAGCGAGAACGGCAGCACTGCGGCCGCCAAGCCAGAACCAGCGAAGACCGAAACCTCAACGCCCGCTACGACAAGCAGCTCAGGTGATTCGAGCAGCTCCAGCTCATCGACTCCGTCGTCGTCCGGTACACCGGCTAAGCCGGCTAGTTCCACACCGTCAACGGGCGGCGGAGCCAAGGCCGTGACCCCGAAGGCTGCCGCTTCCTAGCCACACGTTGCTTCGCACGGTACAACCGCTTCGCTTACAAGCCGTTTCGGCCCACACGTAGTAGCGCCGAACGTCGCGGCGCCATTCGCTGATCGAGTGTCATGAACAGCACCGCGACGCCGAGCAGCAACAAGACGATGCCGACCCCGTTCCGCAAAGCCGGCACGTAGCCGAGAATCTTCGCGTCAAGGAATGAATACGGGTACCAGCCGGTCGCGGCGCCGTGCGCGAGCGTGTAGCCGAAATACAGAATCGGCCAGATCAGCGACCCGAACAGCGTCATTTCACCGATGCGCGGTCGTGGCCCGAAGAACAGCCACCCGATCACCACCATCAGCGGCACAACGTAGTGGAAGGCGATGTCGGTCAGCTTGGCCGCGCCGTGTAAGTCGACTACCGGACGTAGCAACGTGGCGTAGACGATGCCGGTGACCGTGATGCCGACGAGGGAGTCCAGCCGAAGCACCCGCCAACCAGCGCCGTCCCGGCTTGGATGGCTGACGAGCGTGAAAGCAACGAGGGCGACCAGCATGTTGCTCTCGACGGTGAAGTAGGAGAAGAACCGAATGACGCGGGTGCCCGCAGACTCACCCGCCCCGTTTGCCGCCACGTCGATACCGCGAATGACCATGATCAACTGAGTGACCAACGCGACTGTGGCGATCAGTGCGGTCAGCAGATGCCAGGCCTGGGCGCTCCGCTGGGTCCGGTGGGGGGATCTCACAGGCGCAGCGTATCGACCCTATTCAGTACATCTCGGACGGCGGCCCCGGATATCTCGGCGGCCATCTCGTCCGGCGGCCTCGTCATCTCAGATGGCAGCCTCGGCCAGACCCGCGTCGTCCACAGGCATTGGGTTCCGTCCACAACAAGCACGATCAACGGCTGGACGGCGACCACCCTCGCCTAATGTCGACCCATGACTTCCACTGCGGAGCACCATATGGGCCGGTCAGAAGCGCCGATCGGCGTCATCGGCGGCTCAGGTTTCTACGACTTCGTCGATGATCCGGTGCCGATCCATATCGACACACCGTTCGGACCGCCAAGTGAGCCAGTAGTCACTGGCTTCGTCAACGGCCGCCCTGTCGCTTTCATGCCACGGCATGGTCGCGATCATCGATTTCCGCCGCATCGCGTGCCCTATCGCGCGAACCTGTGGGCGTTACGAGCTGCCGGCGTGCGCCAGATCCTCGCGCCGTGCGCGGTCGGATCGCTGCGCATCGAACTCGGCCCCGGCTCGCTCGTAGTACCCGATCAGATTGTCGATCGCACAAATGGCCGCACGCAGACGTTTTTCGACGACATCGGGCCAGTCGTACACGTCTCGTTCGCCGATCCGTACTGCCCAGTCGGCCGATCGGCTGTGATCGAGGCGGCCGAGCGCGCCCAGTGGCCAACCACCGACATCGGCACGCTCGTGGTCATCAATGGTCCTCGGTTCTCCAGCCGAGCCGAGTCGCGATTCCATGCCGCGCAAGGCTGGTCGATCGTTGGCATGACCGGGCATCCCGAGGCGGCGTTGGCGCGTGAACTAGCGCTCTGCTACACCGCGATCGCTGTCGTCACCGACCTCGATGCCGGTGTGCAAGCCGGCTCTGGAGTGACTCATCACGAGGTTCTCGACGTCTTCGCGCACAGTCTCGATCGGCTGCGTTCTCTACTGGCCACCACAATCGACGAACTCCCACGCGACCGCGATTGCGCGTGCGGAACGGCACTAGACGGCCAGCAGTTGCCGTTCCCGCTGCCGTGAACTCTTCCGGCACAGGCCAGCAAATGCGGCCGCCGAGGCTCAATCGGCCTCGGTGGCTGCCGCGCTCACCGCCAGTTCTGGTGCCGCCACCCAGACGTGGCAGCTCGCCCCGGTCCCGCGCCGAGATGTCGCGGGAGGCCATCCGGCTGATCGGCCGCTACCGCCGCTGGCTGTCCGCCGGTTTCGTCGGAATCGCGGTCGCCATCACCGTCAGCGTCTTCGCGCCACAGCCGGCCTCTGGTGAGGTCGTGGTAACAGCGGCTCGCGATCTAGCGGCCGGGGCAACACTGACCACGAAAGACCTCCGTTCGGTGCGATTCACCGCCACGCAGTTACCGGCCGGCGCACTGACCCAGACCAGCCAAGTGATCGGACGCCGCCTCGGTGGTGCCGTTCGCCGAGGCGAGCCACTGACCGACGTCAGGCTCGACGACGCTGGAATGCTGGCCAGCCCTGGTGCCGGACTCGTAGCGACACCAATCCGGCTGGCCGATACTCAAGCCGCCGACCTTTTGCAGCCAGGTATGCGGATCGACGTGTTGGCGGCGTCCACTCAGTTATCTGTCGGAGCAGCGTTCGGAGGTGGGTCAGCAGCCGGGTCAGCGGTTGAGGGTGACCCTGCGTCGGGTATCACCTCGGCCATTGTGATCGCCGACTCGGTCACCGTCATCGCGGTGCCGGCAGCCACATTAGGCACCGCGAACAGCACCGACCCACTTGACCAAGACGGCGCGCTCGTCGTGTTGGCGACAACACCCGCGCAAGCGCGCCTACTCGCGCAAGCTCAGGTAAGCGATCGACTCTCGGCGGTCGCCGTCCCTTGAGCGCCGCTTTCACGCCACGCCACCGGGCCTTGCGGCTTCTTTGAAGCTGCCGCAAGGTAGATGATCTCTTCGACAGCAATCCGAGGCCATCTGGGCCACGCCAGTTAGGAGTTGAGGTGTCCGGTTTCAAGAAGTTTCTCCTCCGCGGCAATCTGGTCGATCTTGCCGTCGCCGTCGTTATCGCTACCGCTTTCGGGAAGCTCGTTACCGACCTCGTCAAAGACTTCGTCACACCGCTGATCGGCATCATCGCCGGCAAAGGCGCCTTCGGGAGTCGCACGTTCACGTTGCACCACAGTGTGTTCGGCTATGGCGAGTTCATCGATGCCGTCATCAGTTTCCTGATCATCGCGGCGGTGGTGTACTTCCTCGTCGTGATGCCGTTCGCGGCGCTGCTCGACCGCTTCAAGAAGGAGCCGGAGCCAGACGCGCCGGTGCGCAGCTGCCCTGAATGTCTGAGCAGTATTCCGGCGGCGGCCCGTCGATGCTCGTTCTGCACCGCAGCGTCCGAGCCGACACCCCCCAAGCTCGTCTGAGTTCCGAGCTCGTCTGAAATCGCCTGAGCTCGCCCGCGAACGCCGTCAGTCGCCGTGGTGCGGCGGACGCTGACTTTCGTACCATTCACGGTCACGTGTCGCCGATTCGGCGGCCTGCTCGTCGTCGCCCCAACCGGTATCGGTGTCGTCACTGGTCTGCTCAGGCAACAGCTCACTCACGTTGACCTCCGATCTGACCAGCCGCGGCGCGCGAGCGGTCTCTGCCCAGCGTAGGCACTATCCTGCGCATCGGATAGACCACGAACGACCAAGCACGACCGACCGGCAACCCGACTGGCAACGACGTCCAAGACGTGAAGGGTCAATACCTGATGGACAGCTTCATCCTCACGCTGTCTTGCCCCGACCGGCTTGGCATCGTGCACGCGGTCACTGGCTTCCTGGCCGAGCACGGCGCGAATGTGCTCGACAGCCAGCAATTCGGTGATCGCGACACCGGCCGCTTTTTCATGCGCGTGCATGTCGAGGCCACCGATCGTGCCTACGGCCTTGAGCAGTTGCGCTCAGCTTTCGGCCCGGTCGCGGAAACGTTCACGATGGAATGGCAAATCGACGACGCGCACGGCCGCCCACGCATCTTGATCATGGTGTCGAAACAGGGCCATTGCCTCAACGACCTGCTCTACCGTTGGAGAGTCGGAGCCCTGCGGGCCGATATCGTCGGCATTGTTTCTAACCACACCGATTTTGAATCGCTAGCTTCGACCTACGGTATTCCGTTCCACCATATTCCGGTGACCGCCGCGACGAAAGCTGTCGCTGAAGCGGAACTTCTCGCACTGGTCGAGAAAAACGATATCGAACTCATCGTGCTTGCCCGCTACATGCAAGTGTTATCGGACGCCGTCTGTTCGCGGATGTCTGGCCGGATCATTAATATTCATCACTCTTTTCTACCGAGCTTCAAAGGAGCGCGGCCCTATCACCAGGCTTATGCTCGCGGCGTCAAACTGATCGGTGCCACCGCCCATTACGTGACGGCGACTCTCGACGAAGGGCCGATCATCGAACAAGAGATCGCCCGCGTCGACCACGGCGATGACGTCGAGGCACTCACCGCGCTCGGGCGTGACGTGGAAAACATCGCGCTGGCTCGGGCATTGCGCTGGCATCTCGAACACCGAGTTCTGCTCGACGGCCATAAAACGATCGTCTTCAGATAACACTGTTCCAGACACCTAGGCATCAGCGTCAGGCACTGGATCTTCACTATCTGATCAGCCATTACTGTGGGTACGTGGATTCGCGGCAAGCACGTCATCAAGATCAAGCACGTCATGTCGGCCGACGCGCGCCGATCTCGCCCGCGATGGTCTGACATGGCCGACCTGCTTGACTGGATCGTCTGGCTCCTCGCGCTGCTTGTCGTCGTCGGGATCGCCATCACGATCAGGCTGGTAGCGCGCGATCGACCGGCACAACCGATTCGCAAGCATCCCGATCCCTACCGGGTGCGGGGCCGCAGTATCCGAGGCTGGCAAAACTCGGCCATCAAGGAAATCCGGCGTTCCGGTCGCCAGCACGGGACTCGCGGCCGTTAACCCCATCATCGAACCCGCCCGCCTTGAGAAAACGCCATTCCCGGGAACACAGCAGCGCGGCGTCCAGTTGGAAGAAATGTTGACACCAACGATCGACACAATGATGGGTGAGCTATGCGGGTCGAAATCTGGTCGGACGTCGTCTGCCCGTGGTGTTACGTCGGCAAGCGGCGGTTCGAGACGGCGTTAGCTCAGTTCGAGCAGCGTGACGAGGTCAAGGTCCGGTGGCGCAGTTTTGAGCTCGACCCAGACGCGCCCGCGATTCGCGATGGTGATCCGGTGCAGCGCTTGGCTGATAAATACGGGATGTCGCGCGAGCAAGCTGCCTCGGCGGAGGCCAATCTCACCACAATGGCCGCCGCGGAAGGCCTCGATTACCATCTCGGCACGGTCAAGTCTGGCAATACTTTTGATGCGCACCGGTTGCTTCATTTGGCCGCTGAGCACGGCGTCCAGGACGACGTCAAAGAACGTTTCATGCTCGGTTATTTCACCGAGGGCCAAGCGATCGGCGACCACGAGACGTTGGTGACACTCGCTGTCGAGGCCGGCCTCGACGAGGCAGCTGTACGAGCCACCCTCGATTCAGATCGCTACGCCGACGAGGTGCGCAATGACGAGAAACAGGCTGTCGCGTATGGGATTTCCGGCGTGCCATTCTTCGTTGTCGACCAGAAGTATGGTGTGTCGGGCGCGCAACCAGCCGACGTTCTGTTGGCAACGTTGCGGCAAGCCTGGACAGAATCTCACCCTCTGACCATGGTGAGAGCTGGCAATGGTGACGCGGCTTGCGAAGGCGACAACTGCCCGGCGTCGGACGGACACCTGGTCGGTTAGGCGCCGCAGGTGGTCTGCCCGAGCACCGACAAAGTGCCCGGCCGCGTGACCCCCGTCTGCTCAACTCCTGCCTGCGCGGCCAGACCTTCGACCAACGTTTGCACGAAACGGGCGACGTCAGCAACGTCGAGCCGAAAAGAGCCGGTGCAATGATCGCCCTGCCACAAACTGAGCACAACTACCGACCCGGGCTCGTCATGCCAGGCCACTCGAAGCGCTCGGGACCGCCCGCGCTGGTCGATGAAAACCTCACCACGGCTCGGAAAGGCGACCACCTCTGCCATTTCCATAAGGTGACGATAGCTCGTTTGGGAATAACACGGAAGACCCAAGCTGGTACTACCTCGTAAGGCGTTACCGCTTGGCACTGCGCCTTCTGATCCGACGCAAGTCGAGCATCAATACTAACCGACCGACCCCGGCAGAAACCGTGGCAACGATAGCGATCCCTGCACGGCCAGGAACGAAGAATCCGACGACGATACCCAGTACAGCGATCAGCTCAAGCGCCGCGGCGACGCTTACCAACCCATGGCGCAATACCTGCCACAGTCGAGCGCGGACGACGCGAGTAAGACCAGCAAGGAACTTAACCGCGAAAATAGCAGGCGCCGCGAGCAAGAGCAGTGGCAGCAGGCGAACTCCGACATTATTGCTCCCCACCGTGACACGCGAGACAAAATAAGCATCGATAAAAACGAAATAAGCAAACCACGAAAGAAAAGCCCGGAGCACGATCTCCAGGTTGGCTCGACTCGTAGCTGATCGGGGATCAACTCGCACCGAATGAGCGAACCCACTGGCAGCGGTGGCCAACCCACCCGGATTAGCCCATCGGCCATACTTAAGCGCGACCCGGGCCAACCCATCGTGCGCGTTCACGTTCTCCGCATCGAGAGAAAGTGCACGTCGATAGGCATCTTTGGCTCTGGATCGGTCACCATGAGCGAGCGCGACACTCCCCAATGTTGTCCACGTATCAGGCTCCAGCGGAGCGAGTTCAACTGCCTTCGCGGCAGCTCGTTCGGCCTGATCTAACATGTGCATATTTAATGACGCGACGGCCACTCGCGCGTGGGTCTGCCACAGCATTGGTGATAACCGCACCGATTCGAGCGCGGCACTTAAAGCCTGCTGGAATTGGTTCAGTCGAGTAAAAGCAATGCTGGCCAATCGGTGCGGCCATTCTTTGGCCGGCTGAAGCGCGACCGCGCGACCGGCAGCGTCGAGTGCGCCCTGGAAATCCTCGGCCCCCAGTTTCGCGCGAGCGAGTACGCACCAGGTGCGCGCATCGTCCGGCTGACTAGCGAGCGCGCCGGTGAGCAGGGTGATCGCTTCGGTATAACGATGCACACCGCACAAGCCCTCTGCCCTCGCTACCGCGCCTGAATGCGCCGCTTGGTCGGTCACGCCTTTCGCCGGCGACGAAGATAGGCAAGCAACTCGTCGTAAGCACCACTTTCGTTGCCGAATTCGGCGACGTTGCGCGCCGTCTCCAACCACGGACCAATAGACGGCCGGACGTCGCGTACCGCTTCTTCGAGATCTGCCATACCGATCATGCGGATTGAACCGCTGCGAGCTGAATCGAGCAATGCCCGCTCAGCCGCGCTCTCGCAGATATAGGCAAGATCGGCACCGGAATATCCGTCAGTGCGTTTCGCCAGTTTGGCAGTGTCGATATTCGCAATCGGCCGCTGCCGAAGGTGATATCGGATGATCGCTTCGCGGGCTGGCTCGTCTGGCGGTAAAACCAGCAGCATGCGATCGAATCGGCCTGGTCGCCGAAGCGCCACATCGACGTCCCAAGGATGATTAGTGGCGCCGAGCACGAAGACTCCTTCGTTGCCGGCCGACATGCCGTCCATCTCGGTGAGCAGCTGATTGACGGTGCCACGGGCCGCCGAATTACGCATCTGGCTACGCTTTTGGCCAAGCGCGTCGACCTCGTCGAGGAATATGACGCACGGCGCATTCGCCCGCGCCACCTCGAAAAGTTCATGGATGTTGCGCTCGCTCTTGCCGATATACATGTCGAGGACGTCAGCTAACGATACTGAGATAAACTTGGCATCGATCTCCCCGGCAACCGCACGAGCGATGAAAGTCTTGCCACAGCCGGGCGGCCCGTAAAGCAGCAACCCACCCCGAAGCGATTTGCCATAGAGCTTAACCAATTCTGGATTTCGTAACGGTGCCAATACTGCCGCTTCAAGGCGGGCTTTCACCTCGACCATGCCACCGACGTCGGCCAACCGCATCCCGACGTGTTCGACGTCGTAAAGACCCTCCGCGCCGGCGTCCTGGCCACCATCGACGAACATCGGGGGAGTCAGCTCGGAGAGTTCTGCGTCAAGCCGGCGCAACATGTCATCGTCTGATTTCGGCCATGACTGCTCAGGCATCGGCGGTTCGGACGCAGGGGCTGGCTCAGACGATGGCTGTTCGGACGCAGGCCGCAGCTCCGGTGCGGGCGGCGCCGCTTCTGGGGTGGTCGGCTCAGCGCCGATGAGCAACGCCATCGCTGCCGGGTGGCCAGGATCGCGCTGCAGAATGACCGCCGCCTGCCGGACAGCATCGTCGCGCTGACCATTCGCGGCCAGCAGCTGGGCGAAGTGCATCCGCAGCGCGACATCATCGGGCGCAGCTTCGACAGCCGCACGGAGGCTCTGGATCAGGGCGTCAGAGTGCACGTCATCCAGTATCGCGGATCAGTCACGCGAATTATGAGCGTCCCGGCAGATTGGTACCGGGACGCTCACCATTCATCCTCAGCCCACGCTCGACTCAAGCCGACGTGGTATCAGATTCAGGCCAGATTGAGGTACGGGCTGCCGTCCCTTATTAATGTTGGTGCGGCCCACCAGCTGCCGATATTAATGTTGGTGCGGCCCACCAGCTGCCGACACCTGAATCGTGACGGTCGCCGTACTCGTCGCGGCTGGCAACTTCTTCAGGTCAATGACGAGGTATTCGCCGTTGTCTTGGACGCCGGTCGTCGGGCTGACTTTCTCGTGCAAGATATACGGCGGCGCGCTGTTGACCGTGCCGTCGATTCCAAAGTCACTATCGTTGCTGATCACCAGTTTGGTGCCACCATCAATCGCCGCGACCCCCTCGATCTTGTCGTGCGAGTAAAACGTGGCATTGGGAGCGAGCTGCAGTAACAGCGCATTGACATCGAGCTCGAGCGACTTTGTCACCGGTGTGATGCCGGCAGCTTCAAGGGTGGCTTGCGAGGTTGCTGTGTCTTGGCCCTCGACCAAGAGTTCGATGCTCTTACCGCCGACCAGTAAACCCCCATGCGCGGCATCATAGGTCGCTCCGACAACGGTGCTAGCAGGTCCAATATCGGTGGCGCCACTGATATTGATCTTCCATAGCTTCTTGTAAACGCCAACCCCAGGGAAGTTACCGTCACGTTCATCCACGATAAATGTCGTGCTCGACAGCGCCGTGATTTCACTTACAGCCGTACCTGTTGTGGCTGGATTATCGAGCAGGTAAAGATACTCGTGTTCGACGTGTGTCTTCACGCTGTAGGTCACGATTCGCAGCGGCGTTAACTTCTTCGGGTTGGCACCATTCAGATCGGTCTGCTGCAACGACGACTGCATGATCGCGACGAGAGTTTTCCCATCGGGCGTAATCGTGAGACCTTCCAGTCCCCGGTTCGGCACTCGATGGGCGAGTTCAGCCGGCAAGGTGCCGTCAAACGGCGAAAGCCGCGAGATCGCTTTACCGAACTTGTCGAAGTGCGTGATGAACGGCCCATATTCGTCTGACACCCAGAAGGTGCCGTCAGGCAGCGCGACAAGACCCTCCGAGTCGTAACCATTGGGGTCAGTCGGCAATACGTTGCCATTCAAATCAACCAGGGTTTCACCTGTCGGGTTCTGCGAATTGACTCGCCCAGAGTAGGGGTGCCCGGTGGAATCCTTGAGTGGGATGCTCTTCTGTAGCACGGCTTTGCCATCGACGAAGAGAAACTTCCCGATCGCTGGGTCGAAGCTCGGAATCGGCAGTACGCCGTCACCATTGGGTGCACTAACGTTCGGACCGCGATCTTCCAGGCCATAAAACTCATTCGACGAACCTGGCACCGGATAGAGCGAAGAGCCGTAGCCGGCCGCATTGATTGATACGCCACCATAGGTGCCCAACGACGGCAGATGCGCGGTATACAGCTGCACCGCGTTGGTCTCGGTGTAGGTAAAGCTGTCAGTACCAGTGAAGCCCGCAGTCGGCGTATACGAGAAAGAGCCATCAGATTTCACCGAAACAGCACCGTGCAACGGCTGGCTATTCGCGACCACCTGCAACGGGCTACCACTGTCGTTACGAAATAAACCAAACTCAGCCGGGACGTCGAGTGAGTGTCCCTGCTGAGCGTGATAGCTATCCGCTCGCGCGACCGGAGCAATCGGCGCTTTGCCGCCAGACCAGCTGCCGGATCCCCCCGCGGTAGATCCAGTAGCCGCAGAAGCCGGCGCGAATGCTGCCAGTGTGACCACGGCCGCGATGGCCACAGGCACCGGCACCAGGCGGCGCGCCACCTGTCGGGACGATTTCGTCGTGGTCATCAGAGAGCTCCTCGGTATTCAAGCGACTCAGCCAGCGCTTCAGCGGCCAAGGGTGAGTCAACCGACGTCCGCTGTACACCGTGGAACGGCGAGTTGTCCGACCGGTGATCATTAGCTGACCAGCGGGTTAACAGCCCGGCCATCCCGAGAACCGCCGTCAGCGTAGGGCGCGCTCATGTCGCTGCGGCCGACTCCGATAAGCTCTCTAACTAGGCTAGCGCCAGCTCGAACCGCTCAAGAGATTTGACCGTTCTCGCTGCGCCCGGCCCCCGTAGCTCAGGGGATAGAGCATCGGTTTCCTAAACCGTGTGCCGCAGGTTCGAATCCTGCCGGGGGCACCATTAATAGGAATGATTCCGGACAAGCCCCGGTCGGGGGCCCTATCGCGTTGACTTTCGGAAGGCGCCAAAACGGAGTATTGCCGCTTTCCCAGATAGGAAAGTGGTCAAGTCCCGCAGACGTCTCTGCTACCAACTGGAGCCGTCAGCTAGCTATTTTAATCCCTGCCACGACAAGCAATACGCTGCTATGCTTTTAGCATGGACCATTCGACTTACATCTTCCGCGACATTATCAGCCGACAGCTGACCCGTGAAGGTTGTTTTTGAGGATGAGCTAACACTGAGCTTTTCTAGATATCACACTAGCCGCAGGCTCGCTAAAACGTTAGCGCCTATTGACTATTTCATTTAGTATAAGCATCCTGCATAGGATTCCAGAGAGCGTCCCGCGACGGAATAGTCATTCCAATGTCAATCACCGCATAGAAGGATGGCCCATGCCGTTCAAAACACGCCCTTCAGTTGAATCTGATATCGAGCAAGTAGTCGGTCTAGCACTTCGGGCTTGGGCACCCGTCCACGAGTCTATGGCCAAGGTCTTAGGTGAAAGCGTTGCATATCGGGTATATCCGGACTGGGCGCAGGAGCAAGCAGCCGATGTACGTAAGGCGTTTCGGTCTGCCGAGGTTTGGGTCGCCGCTGATAACACTACGGACGCAGCTCTTGGGTTTGTCACACTCGTGTTCGATAAAGAGGCCAAGTCTGGAGAGATTGACATGGTCGCCGTGGACCCGTCTCGCCAAGGCGAAGGTATCGGTCTTGCGCTCACGCAGCTTGCGCTTGCGGCGATGAAAACTCGGGGCTGCACACTTGCTGAACTCACAACGGGCGGAGATCCCGGCCACGCCGCAGCCCGCGCCCTGTACGAGCGTGCGGGCTTCACGGGGCTTCCATTGGTGCACTACTACCAGGTTCTATAGACACGCATTGTCATCGCCGTTAAGGCCGGCGGGGCCACTTCATGAACTCACCGGCCTTAACGGCGAAGAGACTACATAACGCGTTTAGCTTGCTCTCTCAGCCCGGTCATCAAAATCAACCTCTAACGGCTCGGGCCACTCATGGTAAGGCAGCAGCTCCTTGAGTTGAACTTCTCTTGTCCTGCCCAACAGGACTTTGGTTTCCAGGTTGGCTTCGTTGATATCACGCATGAACTGCCGACAGGTTCCGCAGGGCGGTAACACGTAAAGCTTTCCGTCCTTTTGGTCTTTCCAGACTGCCACGATCTTAGCGATGTTGTACTCCTTCGCGGTTACCATGGCAGCAATCGCGCTACGTTCCGCACATAGTCCCCAGCCAGGCGTATCTATACAAACGCCGGTGTGAACGTTGCCAGTCTCCGAAATCAAGGCTGCACCGACGTCACCACACAGCCGGTCAGCTGATACGCCGGCCATATAATGGTTAATAACCGAAGCAGCCTGTTCGATGAGATCGTTATTCGTCATACGCAATATGATAACACTTTCATGAAGCGCTCGAGCCACTCAATGCGTGCTCGCAGCTGAAATTGGACTGCGTGCCAAATTGCACGAGATGAACAGCCAGCTCCCAGCTGTATCACAGGTACAAGACGCCCGCTGCCGTACTTACAGCGCCACCACGGCAGTCGCTACCGAATAGAAAGATCCTGGCACAGCGCATAGTTTAATTGCTTAGCAGCACGCGATCAAATACTTCCCGGTTCGCTTGTACGTATGCGGCGTCCCCGAAATACTGCACGTGATGACCTTGGTCGAGGTGACCCTGGAATGCTTTGTTTCCAGCGGCAGCGGACGTGCGCATAAAATCAACCAGCGCGTTAAGTCGTTCACTAACCGCATCGATCAAACCTATACGCGCATCAGTTCCTAAGCCGTACCGATCACAGAATATCCGCATTCTGACCGCCTGCTCCTCAGGCGTTCCGAAACCGTCTTGGTTGCCCGGCGCCGTCAAAGGAACCCATCGATAAACCGCGTAGGCGACGTCCCATAAACGTGGCCCGGGATGCACGGTATCAAAATCGATGATTCCGACAACGCGGTTGCCATCTAGCACACAATTATGCGGGGCATAATCGCCATGACAGATGACTTCCGCTGGGGTCAGACTAGGAAGCATCCATCCAGCTTGGCCACCGCCGGCGAATCCAACGGTGGCATCGTGATACATCCTCAACAAATCAGCCGCGGTTTCAAGGGCTTCCATTGAAGCCGCCGCTGGAGTCGCCGGATAGTTGCTGACCTGACCAGGAATGAAGCTCAGTATTTCCAGCCCGTCGCCGTCAACACCGAATACTTCTGGCGCGGCCATGAAGCCCCGCTCGCGCAGATAACGCAGCAACTCGTGAACTCGCGGCGTCCAAGGCCCAGTCGGGCGCAATACTGTGGAACCAACGCGGATAACCTCGTTAACTCCGCCGCCGTCAAGACGCTCACTCTCAAGACGTTCACTATCGAGCACCGCGAAGCTCCTCTTGAGGATGACGCCGAACCGTCGAATACCGGGCCGTACCCGGATGGTCAGTCTAGAACGGCATGCGTCAGACCAGGGTTAGCGCCGGGCAGCTAAGCGCCAGAACGGCAGGCCCTCAGACCGGAGTATCCGCGAGCTTCTTAGCCGGTACGCTCTTGACCGAGCGCGATCGCCCAGCTGTAGCGCTCGGCAAATCGATGAGCTGGCACGGAATGTCGGTGTTCTCTTGGACGTAATAGCTCGCGCATACGCGGTGATATCCGTCAGCAATCTGCAATGGGAAGCCTCGTAGGAGATCGCCGCGCACCAGCATGACCGGGGAAAGCGGCAGGTTCTTGTGAATCTTCCGCAGATCGGCGACCACATGCGCATTCTTGGCACTCAGCAACGGCAATTGAGATGCCCGCAACAGGTCTTTCGCCTTGTAATGGATGAGCGGCGCCGCGCGTAGCCGCTCGATCAACTCATCGCGCAGCGCAGGGTCAGCGACGAGCAATGACAGATAACTCGACGCGGCCGGATAATCATGCGCATCCGGTGCGTTTTCCCATTTGACCCGCGCCATGGGGATCTCCTCGTTGATCGAGAGGTGCGTTGGCCCATCATGGACCCAAACCGCCACGACGCGCACTACTATCACCGGAAGTACCGCGATCGTGGGTGATCACGCCGTACGATCTCATCACTCTGGGAGTCCACTTGTGACGCTGCTCGGCCTCGCGGGACTGCTTCTTGCCAGCCTTCTCGGCCCTCTTCTCGCGATCCCCCAACGCACCCGGATTCCGGTGGTGGTCGGCGAATTGCTGATCGGCGTCGTCATTGGCAAGACTGGGCTCGGCTGGGCGCATTCGCAGGATCGGCTGTTTACTTTTCTAGCCCAGGGCGGCTTCGCGCTCGTCATGATGGTGGCCGGCACTCACGTGCCGATACGGGACGCCGGCCTACGTCGAGCCTTGGGTCGAGGTGCGGTTATCGCCGCCGGGGTCGGGATTTTGGCCATACCTGTTGCCATCGGATTGTCGAGCATTGCGCACACCGGGCACGCGGCCCTTTATGCGGTGGTGTTGGCGTCAAGTTCAGCCGCCCTGGTAATGCCAGTGGTGGCAAGCGACCAGCTCGCCGGGCCGCATGTTTTAACCATGCTCGCCCAAGTCGCGGTTGCGGACACTACCTGTATTGTCGCGCTGCCACTGGTATCAGACCCGTCAAAAGCCGGACGGGCTGCCATCGGCGCTCTTCTCGTCATCGTCGTTGCCTGCGTATTTTTCCTCGTTCTACGCGAACTTCAGCGGCATGCCTTACTGGTGGCATTGCATAACGAAAGCGTGCGACGCACATTCGGGCTCGAGATGCGACTGTCGTTGTTGGTGCTATTCGCGCTCGCCGGGTTCGCTCAAGACGTGCATGTGTCGGTTATGCTCGCGGGCTTCGCTATCGGGCTTGCCCTTGCCGCTATCGGACCACCCCGCCGGCTCGCCTCGCAGTTATTCGCCGTCACCGAAGGGTTTCTCGGGCCGGTTTTTTTTATTTGGCTGGGCGCTTCACTCGACCTACGAGCATTGGTCGATCATCCGAAACTGATTCTGCTGGCTATCGGATTAGCGGTGGGCACGTTACTTATCCATGGCGCGGCCCGGCTCGTTGGCCAGCCGATCTCGCTAGCCCTGCTCTCCTCGGCTCAACTCGGCGTACCCGTTGCCGCCGTAACGGTAGGCACTCAAAATGGCCTGCTTCGACCAGGTGAAGGCGGTGCGATTTTAGCCGCCGCACTGGTCACGATCGGAGTCGCCGCCGCGTCCGGCGCGATAAACGCTCGGACGAGCACCCCTACACCCGATCACGTCAGCGCGGACGACGGCAACACCCCTAGCGCAGCCGGTAACGCTTCTACGATTCGTGACCAACCAGATTCGTTGGCTGGCCAGTAACCGTAGATTCGATCAGTTGGGTTGTTGAATCTTGAGTGACTCGACGTCCACATAGAGTGCGGCTGGCGTGAGGTCGCCCCCCACGTAGATTTGAACGCTGCGACCGAGCGCATCAGTTTCGTTCCAAACTGCTTGAGTTTGTGTAGCGGTGAGACGTTGAATCGACATCGGTAAGGGTGCAGCCGTCGCGTCTCCCGCCGTTCTCAATATCGGAAGGTGACTGAGGCTAGCGATACTGCCATTGTTAATGATGTTTGTTGCCCGGGGCGTTGGGGCTGGACTGGCTACGCTATTGAGAATAGTGCCAGCAGCCGGGCCCGAAGATCCTGCTGCATCAACTCCTGGGATATTCTCTAACTCCGTCAAGAGAACTCCGCCGCCGTCACAAATATCGCGGATCGAGTTTTTGGTTACGCTCATACCTTTCGGAACATAGACAACTCCGACTTCCCAGTCGAGCACCCTCGTCGTCACATCAAACGAAGCTCGCGGGTCGCCATCTGGCTGCTGGATAAAACAGGCCAACCCCGGCGCCGATAATGGCGGCTTCTTAAGGAAGGGAATAGGTAGCTCGGCAATGCGCGCGACATCGGCACAAGGAATGATCCGGGATTGGGTCGCGACCGCTGGAAGCTCCACATTTGCTATTGCCGGTCCGTCCTGATTGAGAACTGAGAGCGCACCCAGACTACTCATAACTGCGTCGTTAGCAGTTGGCTCGGCAGCGTGAGGTGAAGCACAGCCGGCGCAACCACCCAGAACAGCGATGATCGCAATCAGGCGACGCATTACAGCTCCCCTACGATATGCGCTTTCTTGCGCGACTTTAGAGCTGCTTTACACAAACTTCAACTACTGTACACAACGAGCTTTCTTCTGATCCCGCATGCAGGCCTCCGGTAGTTAAATCAGCCTTCAAGCGATAGCACAATGTGGTTCGGCCTGTATAGGCTGAAACCGAAGTCTGCCGGGTGGCTCCCTCTTCGCGACCCGGCTAAGCGTTGTTCTCCGTGCTAGCCCACCGAACGAGTCCAGGAGCTTCGATGACAACCCGAGACACTCCCTTCGCGCCAGGAACCCCCTGCTGGGTCGATCTACTCAGCTCAGATGTCGACAAGGCCAAGATCTTCTACGGCGAACTCTTTGGCTGGACGTCGGAGCAGGCTGGCGCGGAGTTCGGCGGTTACGTCAGCTTCTTCTCCGGCGGTCACCAGGTGGCCGGCATGATGGCTAAAGGCCCGGAGATGAATGCCCCGGACGGCTGGTGCACGTATATCTCGACCGCCGACATCGACACCACGGTTACCGCCGTGACCAATGCTGGTGGAAAGGTCATGTCGCCGGCTATGGCGGTCGGCGACTTGGGCTCGATGGCGATCGTGGTCGATCCGGTCGGTGCCGTCGTCGGCCTCTGGCAGCCCGGTAGCCACATCGGTTTCACGAAGTACAACGAGCCTGGCTCGGTAACCTGGGACGAACACCACAGCAAGGATTTCGCCGCCTCGACTGACTTTTACGTCAATGTCTTCGGTTGGCAGATCGAAAAGACGTCTGACACCGACGAGTTCCGCTACTACCAGGGCCAGATCGACGGACAGACGGTCGCCGGTTTGATGGATTCTCACTCATTCTTGCCTGCCGAGATTCCGTCGCATTGGGCGGTCTACTTCAGCGTTGCCGACGTCGATGCCGCTATCGCCAAGGCCCTCGAAGCGGGCGGATCGGTACTACGTCCAGCTGAAGACACGCCATTCGGTCGGATCGCCGATATCAGTGACACGACCGGAGCAACGTTCAAACTGCACTCGGCCGCGCAGACTAGCGGCTCTTAACTAGCTCTGACGTACCCGACCTACCGCATGCCGACGCAACAACAAGCGTGCGGTAGGTCGGACTGCGCTTACGCCGTCCCGAATACGGCGCGGGCGGTGCGGAGTGCTGGCTCCCCAGCGCCGATCCGATCGAAAGCTTCGACAACAGCGCCAAAGACTGGCGATACGTCGAGAACACTGACCGTCGCCTGCGGCACTGATGCCAAGACCTGGGCGTTTACCCGATCGAACAGCCTGGCGTAACCGGTCTGCAAGGTGCCGCCGCCAAGCACGACCTCGACATCGGTGCGAACAAGGTGAAGCCGTCGGATCAGGGTGATGGCCATCAGGGCCACCTCGTCCGCGAAAGCGGTGATAATGCGTAGGGCTACCTCGTCACCGGCCTTCGCGGCCGCAAAAACCAGCGGGGCAAGCACCAAAAGTTCTTCATACTCGATCTCGTCGTGGTGCACTGCAATGGCGACATCGTCCGCAGTCCGTAGGCCGAAGTGACTGGGAACGCTCTTGGTCAACGAGGTAGCCGGGCCCCGGCCGTCTTGCGCCCGGACGGCGGCGATCAGCCCTTGCAAACCAATATATTGCCCGCCGCCAGCGTCGCCGGTGTAGTCGCCAAGCGAACGAAAGCCAGCGACCTTACCTGACGGATGAACGCCAACCGCATTAATGCCGGCGCCGGCCACCACCGCGATGCCCCAGCCATGAGTGGTACCCGCACGCAAAACAGCCAACGAGTCATTTTGGACGACGGTCAACGTCGCTAGCCCAGCCGCGTCGAGTTCTCGCTGCGCGACCCGACGCTCAGATAGAAGATCAACGTTGGCCAGGTAATACACGGCGCACGTTGCTTTGCTTGTCAACGAAATGCCAGCTTGGGCGCGCGCTTCGTCAACGAGTGACGTCAGGCCTTTCCGCCAGGTGCCGGGATCTTGCAACGGGGAAGACACACCAGGCCCACGAACCCGCGCCAACAGCTTCCCGGCAGTATTCACGATGACGACGTCGGTCTTGGAGTTACCCCCGTCGACGGCGACGACGTACTCAGACATTGGCGGCCGCGACGCCACCTTCGAGTGTGCCGTCGAAGAACTGCGGCAGATGGGCCTTGTTTGTGTCCAAAAGCGCCTCGAGTAGCGGCACCGCGACATCCCATTGGCGGACCAACGGGTTGGCCAGCAATGCCCGCAGCGCTACGGTTCGGTCACCCGTGCGAGCGGCTTCGATCGCCAGGATCTCGTAGGCCGTGACGGCCTGTACCAAGCCCAGCATCTCGGGCGCGAGCGGGGCCGTCTCTACTGGGTGAGCACCGGCCTTGTCGACGATTGCCGGCACTTCGACAACAGCTTCATCCGGCAAGCCGGCGATGGTGCCATTGTTGCGGACGTCGACGTAGTGGTGGGCGCCGTCGCCGGTGAGCAGCGACGTCACCAATGCGGCCGCTGCTTCGCTGTAATAGGCGCCGCCACGACTTTCGAGCAACTCGGGCTTGTGATCGAGGGTGGGATCGGCATACATAGCGAGCAGACTTCGCTCGATTTCGAGAACTTCCTCGGCGCGATGTGGCCCGGCCTTCTGCTCCTGCACCGCGTGGTCAGTGCAATAGAAATAATGCAGGTAATACGACGGAATCGCGCCAAGAGTGCGGAACAGATCTGCGGGGATCTCGGTCTCTTCGACCAACTCGTTCAGCGCATCTGACGCGAAGATCTCCGGCAACTTGTCGACGCCGTCGACCAAAACGCGCCGGATCCACGACAAGTGGTTCAGGCCAGCGTGGTCGAGCCGAACCCGATCGGCTTCGACGCCAAACTTCGCGGCCAGCCGACGCTGGAAACCGATGGCGACATTGCACAGACCAATTGCACGATGCCCCTCGTCGAGGAGCGCACGGGTCACGATGCCGACCGGATTGGTGAAGTCGACGATCCAGGCACCGGATTCCGCGCGCTTTTCGACGACGTCGGCGATGTTCAAAACGACCGGCACAGTCCGCAACGCCTTGGCGAAGCCCCCAGGCCCGGTGGTCTCTTGCCCGAGCAAGCCGAACTTGCCTGGCAATGTCTCGTCGCCGAGTCTCGCCAACTGGCCACCGACACGCAGCTGAACCAAGACCGCCGAGGCACCTTCAACCGCGTCATCTAAAGACGTGGTCGTGCGCAGCTTGCCGGTGAATCCCTGCTTGGTCAGAATCCGTTGCGCCAGACTGCCGACGACATCGAGCCTTTCCGGGGCAATGTCGTGCAACACCAACTCATCAATGGCAAGGACATCCGAACGGCGAACAAAGCCCTCGATGAGTTCGGGGGTATACGTGCTACCGCCGCCAACTACCGTGATTTTCACAACTACCTCGTTCAATTGTATGTGACGGCGGCACTATCTCTATACCGAGGGAAGAGTGTCCCGATGCTCAGATAGCTGCACGCTGATCGGCGCGTCAGCCGTAGCTACGTGACAGGCCGCAGTGTGATCTGGCCCGAGTACTCGCAGCTGCGGAGTGATGCGGTGACACTCATCGACAACCAACGGGCAGCGCCAACGGAATCGGCAGCCAGGCGCCGGGTCGACAACCCTCGGTGGCTCGCCTCTGTCGATGTCGGAGTCGAGTGTCAACGGCACCCGCGGATCAGGCACCGCCGAAAGAAGCAGCTGCGTATACGGGTGCTTCGGGTCTGCAAGCACCGACTCGGTCGGCCCCGACTCGACCACATGACCCGCGTACATCACCATCAGGCGATCGGATACGTAACGCGCGCTGGCGATGTCGTGGGTGATGTAGAGGAACGACACCCCCTCTTCGGTACGAAGCTTAGCCATCACATTGAGCAGGCCGATCCGGATCGATACGTCGAGCATCGACACCGGCTCGTCGGCCAAAATCAGCTTGGGTCGATAGCCAAGAGCCTGGGCGAAACCGATCCGTTGCCGCTGGCCACCACTGAGTTCATAGGGGAAGCGCTGCAAGATTTCTGCCGCTGGCGTCAGCCCTACTGCTTCGAGCACCCGCTCGGCTTCGTCGAATCGCTGCGACTTATTGAGATCATGGCGGTGCAGTTTGAGGCCCCGCATGATGCCATGCGACACGCGATAAGCCGGGTTCAATGAACTGAAAGGGTCCTGAAATACCATCGGGACGTCGCTGCGGTATTCCAGCGACTGCCGCCGGGTGTGCATATCGGCGAGTGATCGGCCTTGGTAAAGGATGTCGCCACTGGTCGGCTTGTAGACGCGCGCGAGTAGTCGAGCGATCGTGCTTTTACCGCTGCCACTTTCACCAGCTAGCGCAACGATTTCTTTGCGGTTGATGATGATATTCGCGTCATCGACCGCATGTAGGGACTTCCGAGAGAAGTTGCCCCCAACCTTGAAGTGCCGGGTCAAACCACGGGTCTCGATCAACGGCGTTGTGTTGGACGGCGTGCTCGGCTCTGCCACGGCTGCGGAGCTTACGGTGTCTTCGGTCATGAGATCGCACCCTCCGACTCGGGTAGCAGCTCGGGACTGCCGGGTTCATAGAGCAGGCAACGTACTTGAACATTTTCGACGTCATACAACGGTGGCTCGGTGTATTCACATGCCGGCATCACCGATGGGCAACGCGGGTGGAATCGGCAGCCACTCATGGGCCTGGAAAGATCCGGCGGCGAACCCGGAATACCAGTCAGCTCAACGCGCGGACCACGAATAGAGGGGAAAGCGTCGAGCAGACCCCGGCTGTACGGATGTGCCGGGCTGTCGAAGACACGGCGAGTCTCGCCGATTTCGACGACCTCGCCGGCATACATGACCAGCAGCTGATCGGAGAAGTGACTCACCAACGACATGTCATGGGTAACGAAAATAACCGCGAACCCGAGCTCTTGCTGTAGCTCCTTGATCTGCACCATCAGTGATCGCTGCGCGACGACATCGAGTGCGGACGTCGGTTCGTCCATGATGACCAAATCAGGAGTGAAGAGCAGTGCCATCGCGATCATCGCGCGCTGGCGCATGCCACCACTGAGTTGATGCGGATAGCTCTTAAGGTGGATCGGGTCGATCCCCACTAACTTCATGACCTCGACCGAGCGCTCAGTAATTTCAGCCGCGGTGGACTTCGAGTGCGCATCAATGACGTCTTTGAACTGTGCCGCGATACTCGTGACTGGGTTCAGCGCGTTCATCGCACTCTGCATGACGACGGAATAGTCACGCCAACGGATGACGTTTAGCTGCTTCTCGGTCATCGTGACGAGGTTCTGGCCGTGGAAGACTACACTGCCCCCGGTAATCGCCGCCGGCGAGCTGAGCAGCTGCGCGATCGCGAACAACATCGTCGACTTGCCACAGCCCGACTCACCGACTACGCCGACGAACTCGCCAGCCTGCACGTCGAAACTAACACCGTCGACCGCGCCGACAGACCCGCGCGCGGTTGCGTACTCGACCCGCAGATCGCGAACCTCAAGAATGGACGCGCTTGACACGTGACCTCCGAACCGGCCGAAGCGCGGGGTTGCTGATTTCGTCGAATGCATAGTTGATAAGTGCGAACGACACACCGAGAAGAGCCACACACAGACCCGGTGCAAGCTCCCACCAAGGACTACCAGTCTGAAGCGCTGCCTGGCTCTGCGCCCAGTAAAGCATCGTGCCCCAGCTACTCGCGTTCGGATCTCCAAGCCCAAGGAATTGCAAGCCGGCTGCGGTCAACACCGAATAAAGCGCGGCCCCGAGGAAGTTGGCGATGATCAACGATGTCATCGTTGGCAGCACCTCGGCGACGATGATGTATGACCGTCTCTCGCCACGGACTCGCGCCGACTCCAAGAAGTCACGGTTTCGTAGCGACAATGCCTGTGCTCGTAACTGGTTCGCACCGTATGACCAGCCGGTGACGACCAGCACGATCAAAATCACAGACAACGAACCTTTACCCGCGTAACTGGCTAAAATGATGATCAGCGGGAACGACGGGATCACCAGGAAGACGTTCGTGAAAAATGACAGCACATCTTCGGCGACGCCGCCGAGATAGGCAGCAGAAACTCCGACGAGCACCGACAGCACCGTCGCGAAGAACCCAGCAACCACCGCAATGATCAACGATTGGCGGGTGCCGTAGATAAGCTGGGCGAACACGTCTTGGCCGAGGCCGGTTGTGCCAAGGAGGTGATGGAGTGACAGAGGCAGTCTTGGCGTGAATGCCAAGGCATTCGGCTGCCGTATAGAAGTGAAAAGTTGTGGGGCTATCCCGAGAACACAGAAGATCAAGAAGATGATCATCCCGGCCATCGCCTTGCGGTTAGTCCGGATCGCAGTCCAGATGTTTCCGCCGCCGCGGCGCCTACGCGTAGGGCGGGGCAAATTAGTCACCGCTGGGTTGTCGACCAAAAGCGCTGTCATCGCTGCACCTATCCCTTCGCCCGGGCACGAGGATCTAGTAAAAACGTCGCGAAGTCACAGATCAATACCGCGAGCAGTACCGCCACCGTAATCAACATGAGCAAGACTTGCATCAGCGGGTAGTCAGTATTCGTCACGGCGTTAAAAAGCAGGAAACCCAAGCCCTGGTAGTTGAAGACGTACTCGACCAGGATAGCGCCGGAGATGACGAAGCCGAGTGACATTCCGAAACCTGAAAGATTCGGCAAGAACGCATTACGTGCCGCGTAGTTATACATGATGCGCTGATTAGACAGACCTTTGGCGCGGCCCATTCGCACGTAATCTTCCGCCAGTGTGGTGATCATGTTGTTTCGCATCGTCAAGATCCAAGCCCCTATCGAGGTGATGACGAGCGTCGCACCGGGAAGGATCGCATGCCTGAGCACATTTCCGATAAAGGGCAACGTGAGGCTCGGTAGCAGGCCGTTGTCATGATCAAAGTCACTCGGTAAGAAGCCGTGCGTCCATACCGAGAAAAACAAGATGAAAAGCAACGCGACCCAGAAATAAGGAAGAGCCGATGTCACCACAAAGACCGGCGGCAAGATGCCGTCGAGCAGGCCACCACGCCTCCAGCCTGCCACGATGCCGATCATCGAACCGAGCACGAAGGCTATGACCGTTGTCACGCCGACCAGGCCGAGAGTCCACGGCAGGGCTCCCATAACCATTCCGCTTACCGACTTACCGAGCGCGACGCCAATCGAGACGCCCCAGTGCCCCGTAAACATATTCTTGAAGTAGTCGACGTATTGAGTGACGACATTTTGGTGGGGGGCGTAGCCAAGCTTCGTTAACAGATCGTTTAACGCCGGAACCGACAACTTGTTGTGGGTGCGGTCGCGGAGCGACTGCAATGGGCTGCCCGGCATAAGCCGCGGCAGGAAGAAGTTCAACGTCATCGCCGCCCAGAGGGTGAGCACGAAGAACCCCAGCCGCCGGAGTAGAAACCTCACAACAACCAGCTCCTCATACTCACCCTCATGGACGACCCTGTCATCTACTGCCGCGCCAGTTATGCCAGCGCGGCTATCTCAGTTGATCTACGTTGTGAAGCTGAAACTACTTTTGTGCTGACTTCTTTTGTGCTGACTTAGAGTACAGGTGCAATGCGACCTGCTCATTGTCTGGCACGTTGAAGATAGCCGGCTGCGCGTACGGGTTAGCCGGGGTAGGCCAGCCAGCGAGATCGCTGGTGTTGTACTGGAACCAGTCGACCGATTCCGTGGTCGGAATGATCGGCACATCCTTGAGCATGGCTGCCTCGATCTGCTTAATGATCGCAACCTGCCCTGCATCATCAGCGGTCGGGTACTGATTGAACAACGCATCAACCACTGGGTTCTTGTAACCCTCGTAGTTGCTGTTCGCTTGCTTGCCGATCACGTTCGCGTTCTTACTGTCGAGAAGCTCTCGCAACTCGAAGTACGGCGAGGGGCCACCTGCTTCACCGTCGTACGCCAGTTGATAGTTGCCATTGAACAGCTTGTCGTCGTAAGTCTGGGTGGCAAGGTCGTCGACCGTCAAATTGATACCGATCGCCTGCAGCTGCTGCTTGATCACCGCGAGAGATGCATCCCAGTCGGTGTAGCCGGTGATGGTAATGACCGTAAGCTTCAACGGCTTGGAGGTCGAATACCCCTTACTCGCCATCAACTGCTTCGCCTTGGCGACATTCGGGGTGGCATAACCCGACGCGGTGAGGGCCGCCGAGTCGAAGTACTTGTTGAACGTCGGTACAACGATACCGGTCTGGTTAGCCGCTGGCTGCTGTCCATCTTCGCCAATGGCAGCGATCTGGCTACGGTTGAGCGCCAAAGCCATTGCCTGGCGCACAGCCAGTCCGTTGGCTCCACTGGTTGGGTTGTTCCCCTGGAGGTTCGGGATGAGCTCGACCAGAGTCACCGGCGGCGACCACGTGTTGTTGTCCTTCGACTTCGACAAGTAGAACTTCTTGATACTGGGGATGAACTGACTTCCCCATTGCGCCTTGCCGCTGGCTAGGTCGAGGTTTGCCGGGTTGTTGTCGAGATACGCCGGGTATTCGACCTTCTGAATGTGCGGCTCACCCTTCTGCCAATAGGTGGGGTTGGCCACAAACTGGATGTTGTTCCCCGTGCACGGGGAGACCATGAACGGGCCGGTGCCAACCGGGTTACTGTCGGCCCAGGTGTCAGCGTGACCGGCAGCCGCACCGGCGGCAAAGATGTGCTGGGGAACAATAGCGACTTGGTCAGCGAAGTTGTAGAAGTACGTCTTCGCCGGCTGAGCGAAGGTCAGCACGACCTGGTTCGTCCCTTGCACGACCACGCTTTGGAGGCCAGCCGCGGTCCACAGCGAGAAAAGGTCTGTGGCCGGGTCCGAGTGCATCAAGTTGAAGGTGTAGGCGACATCGGCAGCAGTGAAGGGGGTGCCGTCATTCCATTTCACGCCGCTGCGAATGGCGAAGGTGATGGTCTTGCCGTCAGGTGACCAGGTATAGCCGGTCGCCAGCATCGGGGTCTCTGCGGCGTTGTTTACCGTGTCGACGTAGATGAGGGGCTCATAGACCATGCTCGTCGACCCGTTCCCGTTCACGCCCGGGTTGAAGGGGTTGAATTGGCAGGTCCAGGTTGAGCCCTGCTCGTTCGAGAGAGTGACCGAACCACCTCGCTGGTAACTCATCGACGTTCCGGATCCAGCGGCTGATCCGACGGGAGAACTCGAACCGGGAGCACTCGAACCAGTAGTGCTCGGACTGCTGGAGCTCGGACTGGGGGTATTACTGGCTGTCTTAGCTGTGCTCGAGCATCCTGCCGCGAGCAGCCCTGCCGCCAAACAAATAGCGAAAGCCCTAGTGCGCCTCATCGTGGAAGCCCCTTGCCTAATGTGAGCTGGGTTGTGCCGTATACCCGAACCCCAAAAGGGCCACTGGCATCGGCGCTTGCATGGACTTGACCTTGTACTACTGGTAAAACCACCTGTTCGATGGTGCGTTCGTCGATCGATCGAAGTTCCTTTCGAACCTTTCTACTCCGATCGCCGCCGATCTGTTCATACCGGCACTCCCTGGATCGAAGAATCTCGCGCCGCGGCGGTGCCGAGTGCGAGGGCGCCCATCAAAGGCGCGTCAAAAGGGAAAGCCCCAATAAGAAGTTCTGGCGGGTAAGGTACCGCGGCATCAAGCGCCGCGCGCAGACCACCCTGCAAGTACTCCCATGACTTCACCAAACCGCCACCAACCACGATCCGTACGGGGTCAATCGCGATGGCCAAATTCACCAGATGGAAAGCCAATTCATTAACAAACTCATCAAGAACTCGCGCGGCTTCGGGATCTACCAGCGCGGCGGTGAATAACCACGCCACCTTTTGCTCGGCGTCTTTACCGGCGAGTAACCGGTCTGCCTGGCGGGCCAACACCTTGCCACTCACGGCATCTTCAAGCGGCACTCGCGCTTGGGCAGCACGCCCGACATCAGCTATCGATCGCAGGTTGTAACCGATCTCACCCGAAGCTCGATGGTGCCCACTCAGAACTTTGCCGCCTGCCACGATGGCGACGGCCAGCCCGGTGCCCAGATTCAGGTAGATCCCTGGATCGCAGTCGACGAGCGCACCCCATTGCGCCTCTGCCTGCGCGGCTGCTTTGACGTCAGTGGCGAGCCTGATTTCAACATCGCCAAACACCGCACGAAGTTCGTCGGCAAGGGCCAACTCTGTCCAGCCTGGGATCGCCGGGGCGAGGTCAATTCGGTCTTCGCGCGGGATGCCAAACGTGCAGGCGGCCACGGCAGCAAGTCGGCGCCCTGGCGCGACGCTTTCCATGAGTGCCTGCCCGGCGAGAACCGCGCGCTCAAAACTCGCGGCCGCGCCAGCTTCGGCCAGACTGTCGACTGTTCTAGTGCCAAGTCGAACACCGTCGATATCGCACACGGCGGCGGCGATCTTGGTTCCACCGAAGTCGAGACCAAGAACAATAGGAGCTTCGCTCATCGGCACAAATCCACAGCTGCATCGATGGCGAACGCGAAAAAACGGGCATCGGTGGCAGAGAGGACACAAGTGTCCACGTCCATGCCATACCGACGCATTTTAACCTCTTTTTCTGAACAGGTCCCGCTGGGTTGTTAGTAAAGTAGGCTTCCGATCACGCAGATGCAAGAGATTCCGACCCCGCCGTTGATAACGTTTACATCACCAGATGAGGACGCCCCGTGGCCGTGGTGGCAGGTGAAGGATTTGCCGCTCGCCCCCGGCTGATCCGAGCGATGAATGAGCAGTTACTGCTCGACTACATCCGGCGCAATGGCGCGGTTTCGCGAGCTGATCTCGCCCGCATCTCCGGCCTGTCGAAGCCGACCGTATCGCTCGCGCTGGCCAACCTCGAACGGGCCAGGCTGGTGCAGGCTACCGGCGTCCGCACCGGTGTTCCCGGGCCGGCCGCAGTGCTTTACGAAGTGCGCCACGATGCCGGTTTCGTTCTCGCGTTGGACGTCGGTCAGCAATTCTTGCGTGGCGCGATCAGTGATCTGCGCGGCACGCTTCGAGCCAGCTCATCAATGAATGCAGTGGCCACAACTAGCCAGGGGCGCGTCGAAGAACTAGCCACACTTGCCGGAACACTCATCGCTGACGTCGGCATCACTTCCAGCGACGTCACCCAGACAGTGCTCGGCAGTCCCGGCGTCTATGACCCCCGACGTGACGCTCTCTCGATGTCAGGGCTGCTCCCCGGCTGGGATCAACCCGCCGTCCTCACCGAGCTCCGACGCCAATTCGGCACGAATCTGATGATAGAGAACGACGTGGACGCCGCCGCCCTCGCCGAACGTGATCTTGGGCACGGCCGAGACGTGGATAGTTTCGCCTTTGTCTCGGTCGGCACAGGTATCGGCATGGGTCTCGTGCTCGGCGGACAATTACATCGCGGCTCGCACGGTGCAGCTGGCGAGATCGGCTACCTCCCGCTTGACCAGGGGCAAGGCGCCGACCCCAAAGATGCCCGCAAGCGCGGCGGTTTGGAAGCTGCCGCCTCCGCCGCGGGGATCGTCCGGGCCGCGCACAAAGCCGGCATGATCGGGTCGATATCGGCCCAACAGGTCTTCGCGGCAGCCGATAGCGGCAACGTACATGCCGCCGAAATTGTCGCCGAAACAGCAATGCTGGTAGCGAAAGCGATCTGCGCGATCGTCGCGGTTGTCGATCCCGAACTGATCGTGCTCGGCGGCGGAATCGGCCAAGCTGACGGGTTTCTCGACAGCGTCGCACGCGAGGTTCGCATGCTCGCGCCCGTCATTCCTGACATGCGCGTCAGCGCACTCGGCCCGAACGTCGTGGTTGACGGTTGCTTGGCTACCGGCGCTGAACGTGCCTGGAAGGTCGTGACCGCCGCGATTCCAGCCAGCGAGGCAACTCCCGCACTGCCGCTTGGCACCAATCAACAGGCCGACACCGACCAACAGATCGAGCACGAACAGCTCTGACCTCTGCTTCTTACCAGGCTTCGGGCTTCTTACCAGGTCTCGGTGACTTTGAGCAGGCCGCGCGGACGGTCCGGATCGTAGCCGCGCGATATCGCGAGGTGGCACGCCAGCAGCTGTAAGGGAATGATCTGCAGCAACGGCGACACAGTTTCGTCAATACCAGCAGGCAAAACCAGGCCGCGCGCGCCAGCCGCGACCGCGTCGGAACCACCGAGCACCGCAAGGTTGGTATTCAATTCGATGAGCTTGTCCAAGACGGGCCGCATCGCGTGGCCCCCGACGCCGTCCGGGGAAATGGCGAGGACGGCACTACCTTCTTGCAACATTGCCATCGGGCCATGCATGAGGTCAGCCCCGGAAAATGCCTGCGCGGAAACATAATTGGTCTCCATCAGCTTCAAGGCAGCTTCCATCGCGGTGGGATAGGCATACCCGCGACCGGTGACGACGATCCTTTCGGTGCCAAGGAACGGGCTGGCGATCCTTTCTACCGAGGCAGTGTCCGCGAGCAACGCAGCAGCCGCTTCACCCAGCCCGATAGCGGCGCTACCGTCGCCGCCACGCATGGCATCTATCAGCAGATACAACGACAGCTGCTGGGCGGTGTAACTCTTGGTCGCGGCAACGGCGAGTTCAGGGCCGGCCAATACATCGATGTGAAACTCGGCGGTCGTTGCCAACGCCGACTGAGGCGCATTCGTCACGGCAAGAGTGAGTGCTCCGCATGCTCGGGCCGTCGACATCGATTCGACGAGATCGGGCGATCCACCAGACTGGCTCACGCCGACGAACAGCACATCGCGAAAGTCGGGCTTTGCCTTATAGCTCGTCATTACCGACGGCGAGGCTAACCCGGCCGGCAGCCCGAGCACGATCTCGACAAGATATTTGGCATACAGAGCCGCGTGATCGCTGGTGCCACGGGCGGCAAATAATACGAAGCGAGGCTTTGTGGCGTTGATAGCGCGAGCAACCTCGGTGATCGCTGGCCGACCCGCACGCATGATCCGCTCCAAGATCGCCGGTTGCTCGGCGATCTCTCGAGCCATCAAGGCACCGGGCGCACCGCGCTGGTCATCGGTCATGCTGAGCGTCTCCCGCGTTAGTGGTCAGTACCGTTGGGGTCAGTGCCGTCGATAGTTCGGTGCTGTCGCGTGCCATCGGGCGCCGAATAAGGTTGCGTGAACTGGCGCCTGAAGTAATGATGAGACACCTTGCCAGTCTTTCGTCTGGACGTCCTGCTCTTGTCTGGAGGCCTGCCCGGTGAGTTCTACCGATCAGGCAATCGTCACGCACGACCTGACGAAGATATTCACGGTGGCGCGGCGCTCAGAGGGCAAATTTACGGCCCTGCGAACACTTTTCGACCCGGTTCGCGAACAGCGCGTCGTCGTCGAAAACCTCACGATGAGTGTAGCGCGCGGAGAGATCGTCGCCCTGCTTGGTCCCAATGGCGCAGGCAAGTCGACGTCCATCAAAATGCTCACCGGAATCTTGACCCCGACCTCTGGCGATGTCCTTGTCGATGGACGAGTGCCGCACCGCGATCGGACAGCTAACGCGCGCTCGATCGGCGCTGTCTTCGGTCAGAAAACCCAACTGTGGTGGGATCTTCCAGCTCGGCAATCGTTAGCGCTGCTGCGTGACATCTTCGACGTACCGCAAGCTCTGTACGAAAAGCAGATCGCGGATTTCGACACGATTCTTGGCCTCTCGGAATTCTGGGATACGCCGGTCCGCAACCTGTCGCTTGGCCAACGGGTGCGATGCGAAATGGCCGGGGCGATGTTGCATGACCCGCCGATCGTGTTCCTCGACGAACCGACAATCGGCATGGACGTCGTCGTCAAAGAACAGACTCGGGAATTCTTGCGCACCCAAGTACAAGAACGTGGTCGGACGGTCGTACTGACCACCCACGACATGACCGAGGTTTCCCGGTTGTGCGAGCGAGTCCTGCTGATCAACCACGGGCGGTTGATGTTCGACGGCACGCTCGATCAGCTGAAAGCTGAGCATGGCGGCCAGCCGATGGTGAATGTTACTTTCGCCGAGCCGGTCGGCACGCTCGATATCTCCGGCGCTCGCGTCATCACCCATGACGGTATGCAAGCCGTGCTGGCCGCCGAAGTTGGGACGACGTCCGAAGACATTGTTCGCGCCCTTATCTCTCGCTTTCCGGTTGTCAATCTCAGCGTCGAGCAGACCAACCTCGAAGACTTGATGCGCGATGTTTATCTGACCAAGCTCGAAAATACCGACGCCGAAATATGACGACCCCAAGCTCGTCACTCGACTTTGGGGAGCGCGGCACCGGGACGCCGAGCGCCCAACAATCGGTCAATCGGCCCCGCCACTCCTGGCGGATCTGGCGGATCGGTCCATTGAACGAGCGCGCGTTCCGCGTTCGGCTCATCTTGGTTCCGATGATTCTCGCCGTGCAGATCTTTCTCTACGATCGACTCTGGACGGCGGTCTACCAACACAGCGCATCGGTTGGTGGACTCACCGTCGAACAAACACTGACCTACTCGCTCATAGCCTTGCTGGCCGCTCGAATCCGCTGGAGCGCGCGCCGTTACTCCAAAGATGCCGTTCAGACTCGCGTGCGTGAAGGCACTATTATTTATTGGTTCCTTCGACCGATCTCGCCTGGCCGCTACTACATGTGGCGCCAGTTCGGCGATATGGCGTACGGCGCGATGTGGGCGCTGCTGGGTTACGCGATTCTGCTCGGTGGCGGCGTCATTACTGGCCCCAACGGTTTATCTCGCGGCGTCATCTTTATAGTCAGCCTGATTCTCGGCCAGATCGTGCTCTACTACTTGGGCCAGCTCGTCGACCTTTCCGCGTTCTGGATCCTCAGTAACTCCGGCGTCACGATGATGTATTACTTCCTGCAAGACCTCTTGTCAGGTGTGTTCGTACCGCTGTGGCTGATGCCAGGGTGGCTGATCGGGGCATCGATGTGGCTGCCCTTCAACGCCGGCATCAACGTGCCTCTTTCGTTGTACGTAGGGCGAATCCCCATCTCCCATGCCGGGCAACAGCTGGGGTTGCAAACATTCTGGGTCCTCTCACTCGCTGCAACAGTACGGCTGCTCTGGTCTCGCGCATCGCGACGTGTAACTGCCCAGGGCGGCTGAGCGATGACATCTTCTACCGTCAGGGAGCCGACAGCACGAGCTTCGGCCGTGCGAAGCCGACTACAGCAGACACGGCGAACCTGGCACGTCGTCCGCAAAGTTTCTGCGTTGAACCTACGCGCTCGCATGAGTTATCGGGGAGACTTCTTCACCTCCATCCTTTTCGGTATCGTCTGGCAAGCCTCGACTCTGGTTTTCGCGAGCGTTTTGCTAACCAAATTCCACGGACTCGGAAAGTTCCCCAATAGTGGCGTCCTGCTCATTATTGGGATGCGCCTGCTGTCACACGGGCTGTACGTGCTGGTGTTCGACAATCTGGCATATCTGCCACTGCTCGTAGACGAAGGTCGGATGGACGGCTACTTTTTGCGGCCACTATCGATCTTCACTCAACTACTCGTCAGCGAGTTCAACGTCAACGCTTTCGGCGACCTCGCCGTCGGTATTACCACGTTCGGGTTCGCTGTGTCCTACCTGCACACCAGTTGGCCAGTAGGGAAAATTGCCTACCTGGCCGCGGCGATTATCGGCGGCGTCCTGCTTGAGGCGGCCGTGCAATGGATGCTGTCGTGCCTACTGCTGCGGTCACCGGCGGCTCGCATCCTCGGCGCATGGATCGACGAGTTGATGTCAACCTTCGGCAACTACCCGCTGTCGATCCTGCCGAAAGCGGTGCAAGGGCTCTTTACCTTCGTGCTACCGCTGGCTTTCGTCGCCTACTTCCCAACCGAGGTTATTCTCGGCATCGCCCCCAAACATGGAGCGATGTCGATCCTGGTGCACTGGTCACCACTCGTCGGCGCCGTATTGTTCCTGTTTGCCCGCTGGCTCTGGTTACGGAGCCTGCGTGGCTACCGAACCGCCGGCGGTTAGTGCACGAACCCGGTTAGTGCCCGGAAATCGCGGCCGGGGTAATAATCGTGAACGGCACCAGATTGAATCCGTCGACCTCGACCCTAGGCTCGTGAACACCAAGTCCGGCCACCGAATAGCGGGCGGTTAGCGTAATTTCTTGGCCACCGAACAACGTGATGTCGTTGTCATCCCACAGCACCGGCGCGACCGGCGAGGCGCCCGGACCGCTGACAATCGACGCGTGCAGGCCGACCGCTGGTACCGAAGCGGTAGACATGTTGCGCAAGGTGATTGTCGTGGTTCCTCGGCCATGCTCACGAGACGACGAGCCACTGCCGGAAACGGTAGACAATGCGAGGCTCTCCAACCCTTTCAGGTCAGCGAATTGCGTCGCCGGCGTGTACTGCCAAAACGTCGCGTCCCAGTCGACGACATCGACCGATGTCGAGAGCCAGTACACGTTACGACTTACCTCGACGTGATCCCCATCAGTGAGCAACAGTTCGAGGAAGTAGGTGCCGGTAACGCTTTCTGGTACCTCGATCACGCCGGTATTCATGGCGTGCCCACTCGCTATCGTGCCGACCTCGCGAGTAACCGAAACAGCCTTCGTGCCATCCAAAGCACGGACGACGACCTCGAGCGAGAACGGCCCGACGTCGAGGTGTCGGTGGTTGACGACGAGAATCTCACCGGTGTCATAGGAGTACTGAGCATGCACCGGCTCGTTGGCTTTTTTGGCACCGAAATAAGCGCCAGCCGGGTCAAGGTGGTAATCGTAGAGATGCCAGTTCAAACTCGGCCAGGCGGTATTGAGCATCCAATAGATCAGGCCGGTAGCCGGCTCCTGCGCTCGAGCTCGACCTCCATAGGCCTCGAACTGGGCCCGAACCATTTCGTAATTAGCAAGTTGTGACTTGCGCAGAAAGTCGCGCAGGCTCGCAATTTTGCCGTAACGCCCGGCAAGTGCTTTCGAGAAGACGACCAGATCGTCAAAAGGTGATGCCGGCGCGGCGTGGTACTGGTGCGTCTCCGGCCGCTGCCAGAGTAGATCGAGCTCTTCTGGCCTGAGCATCTTTCGCAAACTCGGCAGCCGCGGAATCGAGTGCCCCGCGCTCGATTCACTGCTGAAACCAACCGCGCCACCGTATCGCTGTGAATACCAATAAACCGGCGGCACCCAGTCGTAGGGCCACATCTTCATACCCGACAACCCGGCGGCTTCAGTAGCGGTAGTGCCAAGCTCACTTACTCCGCCGGCCCAGTCGTTGTTGAACTCACTCGATCCTGACGAGACGATCGGCAATACCCAGTCAGCGGCTCGTAGCTCCGAAACATAGATATCGGCGACTCGCGGCGGCGGAGCGAAGTCGCTGCCGATCTGGAAACACAACACCGACGGATGATTCCGCAGCAACCGCGCTTCGCTGGCCATCGAGCGCCGCGCGATCAGGTAGTCGCTTTCGCTCCAGGCCGCCGCACCTGTTCCGGCGTGCGCTTCCCACTTGTCGCAGCACTCCCAGCCCGGGAGTACGAGCACGCCGAGCTGATCGGCAAGCTCGTAGAATTCCGGGTTCTCCAGCTTTCCTTCGAGGCGAATAGTGTTGAGCCCGAGTTCGATCGTGTAGGTGAATTCATCGACCAGCCGACGATAATCGCTACGCAGAAAGAGATCGGGGCACCAACCGCCACCGAGAATCTGAATCTCCCGGCCGTTGACGACGAACTGCCGACCACCGCCGGGGGCTAGATAACTGGTGACGGTGCGAATTCCGAACGAGGTAACCACCTGGTCGGACATGGCGCCGTCAACGGTCGCGGTGAGCTGGAGTTCGTAGAGAGGCTGTTCGCCACCTTGCCCAACCGGCCACCACAGCTGTGGCTGGTCGATCGACAGAACCGGAGTATCGGTGGGGGTAAAACGAACACGTCGCTTTTCACCCGGCGCCAATGTCTCTTCGGTGACAAATCGCAGCGGCTCACTTCGCGGGCCACGAACCACACCGGCGAGGCTGACAACCTGTGCCTCATCACTGGCATTGTGCACATCGACAGCGATGGTCAGCTCGGCCTTGTCGAGCGAAGTAACGTCAACATCGGTACGAACATGCGCCTCAGCGAGGCGAACGTCGCCCGCTCGGAGCACGACGACATCGCGCCACACGCCCATGTTGTTGTCCGGCGGAGCCGGATTCCAGTCGACCCAGCCGATAGCCAAGTTTTCCATCGCATTACCGGGATAAACCAGCAGCGCTATCGCGTTGAGGCCAGGAACGACCAGTTCGCTAATGTCGAACGTGTGCACCGGATAGGCACCGGCGATCTCTTCGCAATCGGCAATCTGAGTGCCGTTGACCCACAGATCGGCCTTGTGAATAACACCTTCGACGCGCAGTAATGTGTCGGCTGGCCCATTCACCGTGAACACCGTGCGGTACCACCACGGAACCTGAAAGAGGTTCACGTCAACGTGGTCACGCATATTCGTCGAAAACAGCAGGTTGGGGAAGCGTCCGTTCGCGAGCATCGCGGCCATGACGGTAGAGCGGGCCGGCGCATCTAGCCAGCTGTCGGTGCGATAGTCAGGTCGGGAGATCGTGACGCCTGTCTCGTGCTCGACAGCCGAAGATTGAATCTCCCAGCTGCGCACCGGCGTTGCCGTTCCGGGACCAGCCGTATGCGTGTGGCTGAAATACACCGGGACCTCCTCGTGATCGACGCAACCGTAGACACGTGACGTGACCGTGCCTGGGCCGTCTCCACGCGGTTGCACAACAGTAACCGTGCCCCTGCACAATAACGGCTACCGGCCGGTTCAGATCCAGCAGCCTTGCACCATCACGCGCTTGACCCGCAGGTCGTCGTCCAGGACGACGAAGTCAGCCTCTTTATCCGGTTCGATGCTTCCACAGCGATCCGAGAGGCCAAGCACCCGAGCCGGATTGGTCGACGCGGCGGCTGAAGCCAGTTCGATCGGCAGGCCGATGTCAAACACTGCCCGCCGAAGCGCCTCGTCCATCGTCAACCTGCTCCCAGCCAGCGCGCCGGTTGCTTTGATCCGGGCTTGGCCGTCGCGAACGATGACCGTTTGGCCACCGAGTAGGTATTCGCCATCGCCGACGCCGGTAGCTTCCATCGCGTCGGTAATGAGCAGCAACTGACTCGGCCCACAGCGAGCAACGAGCCGAGTCATCGCGTCATCAATGTGAACACCGTCATTGATGATTTCGAACGGGACGCCGGATTCAAGCGCGGCCGCGACTGGCCCTGGCTCTCGATGATTAAGTTGCCGCATCGCGTTGAAGAGATGCGTCATCTGGCTCGCGCCCGCATCAAATGCCTTCATCGTGATGTCATAGTCACCATCGGTGTGACCGACCGCAGCAATAACGCCGGCAGCAGCCAGACTTCGAATAAGGTCTAGCGCGCCTGGCAATTCTGGCGCGATCGTGATCATCCGCAGCTGGCCCCCGGCGGCGTCCAACAGCTTCGCCACTACCTGTTGGTCGGGCAGCAAGAGGTATTCCTCGTTGTGCGCGCCACACCGCGCGTGTGAAAGGAACGGCCCTTCCAGATGCGCGCCAACGACACGACCTCGGGTCACATCAGAACGCCCGACGAGTTCGGCCGACCAAGCCAGTTGCTCGCATAATGCATCTACCGGCGCCGACACCAACGACACCAACGTACGGGTCGTCCCGTGCGCCAGGTGAAACTCGACGCCGGCCGCCATATCAGCCTCGGAACCGGTGAAGTCGTAGCCGCCGCCACCATGGACATGCAGGTCGATATATCCGGGCAGCAGCCAGGCACCACCGAGATCTTCGGCCGGCCCAGCGGGAATACCAGCCCCGAGACCGACAATCTTGGCTCCGTGAATCTCCACCCAACCCGGAGTGAGAACTCCGGTGGGAGTGACGATTCGCGCGCCGCTCAACAAAGACATCAGCCCAGTCCCTCTCCGATGAGGACGACGGAGCACTACAGGTCTCCGGTCGAGCGGTACGGCGGCTAGCGGCATTGCACGGTGACAACGATCGTATCGGCTCGAGCCTCAAGGCTGCTATCGCTCAAGCTCTACCCTGAACGTCGACGGCAGTTGAACTACTCGAAGAGTGGGCGGGTGAAGTAAAGTTCACCGCCATGGATCTCACCTCACTGGGCCGAGTCGTCGCAATATCTCCGCACCTCGATGACGCCGTACTCAGCGTCGGTGGGTTACTCGCGGCCACTCCCCAGCCCATCGTCGTCACGGTGTTCGCGGGGTATCCACCAGCACATTCCGGCCTAACCGAGTGGGACGCCTCTTGCGGGTTCGTCGAGGGAGCCGATGTGGTGGGCATCAGGCGTGACGAAGACCGGCGGGCGCTTGCTCATCTTGGTGGAGAACCTCGGTGGCTCGACTTCCTCGATGAGCAATACCGCGACGTTGACCCGAGCCCTGATGACGTCGCGCAAGCCTTGCTGGCCCAACTCGACACCCTCGAGTACGACACGATCGCTTTTCCGTTGGGGCTCGATCACCCAGACCACCAACGCACCCACGAGGGCTGTGCTGTCTTGCTTGAGACCCGGCCAGAGCTGGCCAGCCAATGGATCATCTGGGCCGATATCCCGTATCGCGCGATTCACCAAGACCAGCTGGAGAATCGAATCGAGTCCCTACGCAGTAAGGGTTTCCACCTCGAGCTGATTACCTTCGCCTCCGACGAGCGCAAGAAAACCGCCGTCAATGAATACACCACCCAGTTCGGCGGCCTCGCCGAGAGCGTCAATAACGCCTGGCTACCGGAAGAGTTCTATACCGTCACTCGAACTCAGTAGTTGGAGTTATCGTCGGCGAGTGCAGCCGCGACGGCAAGAAGGCCGGGTCTGGCAGGTGCCGCCACTATCGGCGACAC
>OLLX01000213.1_pt1 | contig 38232 bp, 38 predicted proteins | sample 1604651 | NCBI WGS metagenome assembly OLLX01 (sample SAMEA104055725, study PRJEB20765) | soil metagenome | biome: Arctic tundra; feature: Polygonal ground; material: soil | place: USA | collected 2011-09 | depth 0-0.5 m
AGGAGGTGCATTTTGGCCTGGCCGACCCCACCATCCCCACATTTCAAACGACCGAAAACCTGCCAACTCCTTGACGCGGGACATAATGAAGGCCGTCCCGCATTGGGACGGGGTTCGGTGAGTCTGTGACCTGCGGGTTTGTCGGTCATGAGTCCAACTCCGGGAAAGGCCGTCCTTGGTCGGGACGGGGTTGGTTTGCGAGTGCGTAGAGACTGCGGGTGACGGTCCGGTTTCCTTCTTGTCGTTTGACCTTTTGGGCGGTGATCGTGCGCGCCTGAAGGAGGCTGCTGACGATGGCCCGGACGGTGGGTGCTTTACCGCCGACTGTGGCGACGAGTTGCTCACCGGTTAACTGCCAGGGACGGTTTTCGAGGACATAGAGGATGGTGTTGGCGTGGTCGGCTTCGGTAGTGGTCGGTGCCATTGCTGCTCGGCGGATATCCCAGCTGACGTCGCCATCGTGTTCGCCACGGTCTTGGTCGAAGCGCCCGATGGATAGGTCGAGGTCCCAGCTGGTACCGCCCCATTGGCGGGAGCCGATGTTGAGACGGAGCCAGAATCGGCCGCCATCAACGTCTGGGTCGGTGCGGTGGTTCAAGAGCAGCCAGGAGTCTGACCATTCGGCGCCGCCGGTCATGGTGAGTCGTTGGAGGTCGGATCCGTTGCCCGTTTTGTTGAAGTGGTTGACGACGAGGAGTGATGAGCCGGCGTCGAGGCATGTGGTTGAGAGGCCGGTGAGCATCTCGCCTTCTTCATGGAGGTTCGCGGCTTTCACCGCGCCGCCGTGGTAGGCGTAGAGCGGGTCGAGGGTGGTTAGTCCGGGTTGGATGTCGGCGAGATCTCGCTTCAGGCTGCTGCGGAACAGGTGCGACATGATGGGTGCGACGTCGAAGCTGGCGTGAATTGGTAGGTCGGCCATGTTGACGCCGTAGGCGGCGGCGATGCGGCGCGTGCTGCGGGTGAAGAGGATCCGGCCACCTTCGGCGCTGTATACGAGCCACGGCATCGGTTTGGGGACGTGGAACTGCCCGAAGATCGGTAGCCCGGCAGCGAGACCGACACCGATGATGCGGTTGACGGTCGATTTCAGGGTTTTGGGTTCACCACCGGCTTGGCCGTAGGTGGGTTGCGCGAGTAGTCCGGCGGCGAGCCAGTCGAACTTATCGGGTAGTGCGAGGAGCTCGGCGGCGCTGTAGCGGGTAAATAGCACCGGCCTGATTTGGTCGTCTTCGGCTGGCGCCTCGTCGTTGGGGGCATCTGGCCAGAGATCGGTTTCAGGAGGGTAGGGAAGCACACTCACGCGGTGTCCCGCCCCAGGAAGTCATTCGGGCGTGACTGGAGCATCGCGAGGCGGTGTCTGCGGGCGCGATCGACGTCGCCGATTTCACTAACAACTTGCGCCATGTCGAGGGTCGCGCCAACTTGGAGGCTGGCGTCTCGCACTGATTCTTGGCCGGCCAAGAAGGCGTCAGCAATATCGCGTAGCCACGCACGTCGAGCGACGCGGATTTCGGCGCGCGCGCGTTCTGCTATGCGCTCGGGTGAGCTTTCAGCGCGCCACGCTTCGGCTGCTAATGCGAACGCTGCCGCACGTCGAGGGTCGTATTGCGCCAGCGCGTTCCACTCATCGCTGCCATAACCGGGGATCGGCCCAAGGTTCGCGTCATTCGCGGTTTCGATTAACGCTGCGGCTTCAGGGGTCATGCGCTCACCCGTTGGGAAACAATCGGAAGGTCAGCGATCGCGCGAACAGCGGCACTGACTTCGAGATCGTCATATGTCGCGGCCTCAAGCAAGACACCCCAGAGTCGATCGCGGAACAAATCCGCTGCCGATGAACAGCACTTGCGGTCAGTGAATTCGTGGTCGACGAGGCGTAGCATCGGGTTGTCCTTCCTCGACATAGCTGGCGGGCTGGACGACGGTGGGTGTGGCGTCTGAGGGCCCTGTGGCGGGGCCTTCTTCGCTTTGCGGAGTTGCGAGCCGCGCCCACTCGATGACCGCAGCCTTCGAGAACCGCAGGCAACGTCCGAGCCGTAATGTCCCCGGGAGTTCTCCCGCTGCAGCCAGTTGATAGACGAGGTCTTTACTGATGTCGAGCAGCGCTGCAACATCAGGCACGCGAAGCACCTCAGGTAGCGACTCAAGAGTCGTCGTCATGTTCATGACGCGTCCGCGCGGCTGATTTGGTCGAGGGATTCGAGGAGTGCTGCATATCGCAGGGCTAGCGCACCACGTGGCGCCCGGCGTCCTGTTTCCCAGAGCGAGACTGCACCGCGGCTCGCGCCCAGGGTGCGAGCGACCTCTGATTGACTTAGGCCGCTTGTTTGTCGAATAGCGCGCGCCCGCCCGAGCTTCACGTCGCGCCGTAAACGCGCGAGCCTCAGTGTGTCCTCAGCACTCATCCGTGCCATCCCGACTATGCCGTGGCGGGTATTTCCCGGCCGACATGAACGCTACGGCTTGTCGTCACAGGTGACGCGTAATGAGGTGACGCAGGTACCTAGACAGAACTGCGTCACCTGTGACCAAAGGATTTTTGTCGCGCGTCAGCCTTGACGTACGATACAGAAACGCTACAGTTTGGTAATGGTCACGCGGCGCCCCCGGCGCGATATGTCTCGGGTACCAATCGCAATCAATCCGCTTGGCACCGGAGGCGGACTACTTGACGGCGGCTACCGCCTTGAGAGTGCATACACCGCGCGTGTTGACGATCCCGCATCCAACTACGTCGTAACGATGACCATTGACGCGAAGGAGGGGCGCCTGGTGTGCGAGAAACTTCTCGTCGAAATGCGTGAAGGCGGCGTGGCGCCGATTACCGGCCAAATACTGCGTTCGATCGTCGTCGACTCTTATCTCCAGCATTCTCTGTACGCATTGAATTCGACGTCGATGGCGGACCTCTCACAAGGGCTATGGCAGCAGGTAGCTTCCACGCCTAAATGGACGAAGTGGACTATGGGCGCTGATCCACACGCCGTAGCCCTACAGCAACAGAGACGACGTCGCCCCTCAAGCGAGGTCTTGCCGGAGGTTGTTCGGCTGTACCGAGAGGCGCTAGTGCATCCAGATCCGTCGATTCGTAGGAAGCCGACGCAATATGTCGCGGACGAACTGCACTACGACCGTGGCCACGCTGCCAGGCTCGTCAGCATGGCCCGTACGAAACAACTGCTCGGTCCGGCCCGCATAGGTAGATCCGGCGAACTCCCCGCTAACCCACTGACGCCGGCGACCAAGTCGACTCGACCGAAAGGTTCGACGCAATGAAGGGCTCGATTCGACAGCGTGGTGCGACATGGACTTGCTACTGGAAGGCGCACGACCCGAAGGACGGCAAGTACAAGCAATACAGTCGGGGTGGCTTCACGGGACCGCGTGCCGCGCAGAAGTACTTGACCGCGAAGCTGGCCGAGGTGGGCGCTGGCACGTTCCAATCGATGGACCGGAAACTCAGCGTGCGCGAGCTCTTCGAGGACCACTGGCTGCCGATCGCCCGGTCGGGTGCGAAGCGCGGTAGTGCCTCAGAGCGTCGACGCCCCACTACGGTGTCCGGCTACGAGACGATCGCGAAAGCGTGGGTTCTCCCCCACATCGGCGGTGTTCCGCTGCTGACGCTGACCCCGAAGCACGTCGATGACTGGCTGACGGCGTTGCAGGCGCACGGTGGTAAGAACGGTCGGCCATTGGGTGCCAGGTCAGCTCAGGCTTCCCTGCGTGTCCTCAAGACCGCGATGGCTTACGCGGTCGACAACGGCATGGCACCGCGCAACGTCGCTATGAAGGCATCGACGCCGGGCGGTAAAGCTCGGGAGATGACGTCGTGGACCGCTCCGGAGGCTCGGGCATTCCTCGAGCTGGTGAAGTCTGACCGGCTGCGTGCTGCCTGGATGTTGTGCCTGCTGCGAGGGTTGCGTCGCGGCGAGGTCGCCGGCCTGAAGTGGGATGCGGTGGATCTCGAGGCGGGGAAGATCCGGATCACGACCACGCGGGTCATTGTCGGCGGCAAAGAAGTCATCGAGTCGCTCCCGAAGACGGCCAAAGGTGTTCGCACGATCCCGCTCGATGAGACGCTTGTCGCGGTGTTCAAGCAGCACCGTGCGAAGCAGCTCGAGGAGCGTCTCGCGTGGGGTGAGGGTTGGACGGATACCGGTTTTGTGTTCGTCCGTGAGGATGGGCTGCCATTCTCGCCACCGTCGATCTCGCAACGCTTCGAGCGGTTGTGCGTTGCAGGCAGCGTGCGCCGGATCCGGCTACATGACCTGCGGCACACCTGCGCGACGCTGGCACAGGCATCAGGAATGCCAGTCGAGCGGCTGAGCAAAATGCTGGGGCACGCCGACGTGAAGATCACCCTCTCGATCTACACGCACAGCACCGAAGACGACACAGCTGAGTCGGCCGCGAACTTCACTGATTCACTGCTTGGCGGTACCAGGTGAAAGCGTTCGGTGACAAAAAGGTGACACGAACAGCGGAAGAGGCCGCCTGCGCATTCGCGCAAACAGCCTCTGACCTGCTAACTCTTTCGTCGGGACGACAGGATTTGAACCTGCGACCCCTTGACCCCCAGTCAAGTGCGCTACCAAGCTGCGCCACGTCCCGATCTCCCGGTTGCCCGGGCACTGGCTCGACGATATCGCACCGACGCAGCAACCCTTAAGCCGCGCCGGCTCCTACATCAGTGGCGAACTGCCGGATGAATCCGACGACTCAGCGACGAGGGCCCTTTGCCCCGCCACCTCGGGACGCCTTTTTGCCGCGCGCTTCCTTCACCTTGACCGAGATCTCGATCGGCGTTCCAGGGAAGCCAAAATCTTCGCGCAGCCGGCGTTCGAGGAATCGTCGATAGGTGGGTTCGAGGAAGCCTGAGGAGAACAACACGAATCGCGGCGGCTGGGTACCTGCCTGGGTCGCGAATAGCACCTTGGGCTGCTTGCCACCACGAACCGGCGGCGGTGTAGCCGCGATCAACGCTGTCAGCCACGCATTGACTCTGGACGTCGGCACTCGTCGCGCCCAACCGTCGAGTGCTAACTCAATAGCCGGCGTCAGCTTCTCGATGGCCCGACCGGTCTTAGCCGACACGTTGACTCGTGGCGCCCAGGCGACGTGGTGAAGCTGCCGATCGATTTCCTTTTCCAGAAGCTCGCGACGGTCTTCGTCGACCAGGTCCCATTTGTTGAACGCCAGCACAAGAGCCCGACCGGCCTCGATGACCATCTCGATGATCCGCAGGTCCTGATCGGCGAGAGTGTCACTGGCATCAAGCAAAACGACGGCCACTTCGGCGTCGTGCAAAGCGCTCGCGGTCCGCAAACTTGAGTAATACTCGGCGCCGCTAGCTTCCTTGACCCGCTTCCGAATACCAGCGGTATCAACGAATCGCCAGGTCGTGCCAGCGAGTTCGACGATCGAGTCGACCGGATCACGAGTTGTCCCCGCGACCGAGTCGACAACCGATCGTTGCTCGCCGGTCAGCTTGTTCAGCAGACTCGACTTGCCGACATTGGGCCGACCGAGCAACGCGACTCTGCGCGGCCCGCCACGGTCAAGGCGTTCAGCCGGCGGCGGTGCCGGCAGCGCCTCGAAAATCTTGTCGAGCAGGTCTCCACTGCCACGACCATGCAACGCGCTGACCGGTTGCGGCTCACCCAACCCGAGTGACCACAGACTTGACGCGTCTGGCTCGCCACGCACGGTGTCGACCTTGTTAGCGACCAACACGACCGGCTTCTTCGCCCGTCGTAGCGTGCGCGCGACGATCTCATCCGCATCGGTGGCCCCGACCGTCGCATCGACGACGAGCATCACGACATCAGCAGCGGCGACAGCGATCTCGGCTTGCGCCGCGACCTGTGCCTGCAGGCCAACGGCGTCCGGCTCCCAGCCACCGGTGTCAACAAGAATGAAACTGCGACCACGCCAGGTAGCGTCGTACGCGATGCGATCGCGAGTCACACCAGGGACGTCTTCGACCACAGCTTCACGACGTCCGAGGATGCGGTTGACCAGGGTCGACTTACCCACGTTCGGGTGTCCGACGACGGCCACCACCGGCAGGGTCGAGCCGATGCTCTCGTCTTCATCCGCTAGCTCGTCGAGATCGGTGAAATCGTCGGCCTCTTCACTCTCATCCAGACCGTGCCATTCGGCTTCTGACGACCAGGTTCCGTCGGCTTCGCCGGCCAATACGACCTCGGCAACCGCGCCGTCGACGGCTGAACCGTCGGGGAGCTCGCTCATTGGGTTACTCGCTCGCTGAGGGAAACCGTATTCATCGTATTTCCGTGCTCTTTTTGGCCGCCCGGCACTGCATCTCCTTGGCTAAGCGCCACTCCTTGATTGAGTGCCACCTTCTGATTGAGAACAATTGTGTCGCATCGAGCCGAACCGGCACCGGAGCCAAGCCCCGTACGCGAATGAATCAGCCCGAGCACCCGATCGACCACATCGGCGATATCGAGATGAGTGGCATCGAGAACGACCGCATTTGACGCCGGCACTAATGGTGAAGCGGCGCGGCTCATGTCGTAACTGTCGCGGCGAGCCAGGTCGGCACGCACCACGTCAACGGTTTTATCTACTGCTTCATCGACCGCTTTATTGACCGCGCCGGTTTGGTCGCGCGGCGAAATAGCAACGCCACCCTCGTTCAAACCTGGCTGCGTCGTCAGTTCACGAGAACGCCGCAACGCACGAGCCTGCTCGGACGCCGTCAAGAAAACTTTGACTGGAGCACTCGGACACACCGTGGTGCCAATATCGCGCCCTTCGACGACGATGCCGCCCGCGCCAATAATCGCGCGTTGGGCCGCCACCAAAAGATCGCGTACCTGAGTGATTGCGCTCACCGCACTGACAGCGGCGGTTACCTCAGCCGAACGAACCGCTTCGGTGACATCGATTTCCGGTTCTTCGCTGTCTACCGACACAAGCCGTACTGATGCGCGCCGCCGAACTTTCGTCGAAGGCCGCAGCGGATCAGTGCCCGAAATAATGACGAGGTCACTAACAGCGGCAACAACCGCATTCGCGTCAGTAGGTTCGATGCCCAAGTCCAGCACCCACCAGGTAGCCGCGCGATACATCGCGCCGGTATCGAGATAGCGGACGTGCAATGCGTCCGCGACACAACGAGCGACCGTCGATTTACCCGAACCTGATGGTCCGTCAATAGCGACGACCAGCGACTCAATTGTCGAAGATTCCCCGCTATCGAGCATCAGCGCCGGGCCCACGACAGCAACCGGATTCACAGTGGCGCCGCCAACGCCCATCTCACCACCAGCAGTGTCACTGGCGCCACGTCCAACGCTGTCACCGCCGGATCCCGCCGCCTGGTCGGCTCGCTGCCCAGACTGGTCGGGCGCAGCCACCAACGGATCGACGCCGTGGGTGGTCATACTTCTCCAACTCTGTCGGGCCAACTGTCGGGACGCGTTCGGTCTGCTGGGTCGCGCTTGTCCTGCCTGGTCACGCCCTACCTGAGTCCGCTCTGTCGGCTCGCGGACGATGACACTCGCGGACCCATGACTTCTGAGCCTGTGCGCATATGCCGGTGTGCCTAAAACCCGGCCAGGCATCGGCACCTGTTGGACGACGACACGTTGGGTGGCAAAAGATCCGGCAACCACTCCCTACATGGTAGCGGCCCGGAGCGATGTCGACGTTAATCGCTAAGTCGACATAGCGATAAATCGGTATAGGTGTTTAATGCTCTAGCTGTAAACCTGCCAACCGCTGTCCCCTAAGACCTTGACGAGCGCGTCAACCGCGTCCGCTCGGACGTCGAGTTCGACCACACCAAGGGGTCGACCGGGTTGGTGTTCAACGCGGACGTCTTCGACGTTGATCTGTGCCTCCGCGCAGGCCCGCAGCACAGCTGCGAGTTCGCCCGGCGCGTCGCGAATGACGATAGGAACCGTGACGAAATCCGTAGCTCGCTCACCGCGCTTCGCCGGCACCCGGTCGCGGCCCGCTTTGCCCGACGTCAGCATCGCGTTTAGGTCGCGGATCGCTTCGCTATCGCCTTCGGCGATGAGTTCGAAAATGTCTGCCACAGCAGAGACGTCACTACAGAAGTCAGCCAAAGCAACCGCCATATGGGAGGCGTTGGCGACCAGGATCTGCGTCCAAAGGTCAGGGTCACCGCCGGCAATGCGGGTGGTGTCGGCCAACCCTGTGCCGCCAAGGCCAACGACAGCGGCAGGACGATCGACAAGCTGCGCGGCCAACACCGAGGCCACCACATGCGGCAGATGAGACACCGTGGCAAGCGCGGCGTCATGGTCGTCTGCGGGCATCACAACAGGTATCGCCCCGCAGGCCAGGACGAGCGCGCGGACATCGATCTCTACCTGAGCACCGGTGTTAGCTGTCGGCGTGAGTACCCAGGGCCGGCCAATGAAGAGATCCGGGTGAGCCGCCGCTGGCCCAGATCGTTCTCTGCCGGCCACCGGGTGCCCGCCCAAGAACAGCGTCATATCGGCCCCGGCTAGCTCAGCCTCATGTAGAGGGCCAGCCTTTGAGGAGGCAACATCTGTATAGCTCCGGCTGAGACTAAGACTTTGGAGTCGCAGGAGTTCGGATGCGACCGCGCTCGGAGGGACCGCAAGAACAGCGATGTCGAAGCGGTCATCGGGTTCAAGCGGTCGCCCAGCACCAAGTTCGAGAGCCAACGCGAGGCGGCCAGCCGAAGAGTCTTCCAGCACGACGTCGATGTCACGCTGACGAAGAGCAAGCGCAATAGAGGTTCCGATGAGCCCGCTGCCGACCACCAGGACACGACGAAGCCCGCTCGCGCCGGTTTCCAGATCTATCTCCACGTCATTGCGATCTATCTACGTCACTGTGGAAGGTCATCACGCAAGGCAGCCGCCGCACCCAGAAAAGCGTGCCGGATCTCTCGGCGCGGCCGAGACGATTCGACATGGGCCAACAGCCGAACCGTGCGTGGAAGAGCACCTGGGACGGCGATTTCGCTAGCGCACAGCAGTGGGACGTCGTCGAACCCCATCTCCCGCGCGCCAGCGGCCGGGAAACATGACGTGAGGTCAGTTGTAGAGGTGAAAAAGATACTGATGACGTCGTCTACGGTGAGCGCGTTCCGCTCCAGGATCGCCGAAACCATCTCGCGGACGCCCCGATGAACTTCGGCCGGCGTATCGGCGTCCACTTGGATCGCGGCACGGATAGCTCGAACCGGCACGGAACCCTCATCTCGTGATCGTGGCGCCCACTTCGGCCACCGCGATCTCGATGACCTCAGGGGCGAGGCGTAGTCGGTTATTACCCTAGCGGTATGCCGCGATCTATTTGAAGCGACAGAGTCTTGTGTCGCTTCGTATCTGAGTCGACTTACAGACTCAAGAGAATTTCTCAGCCTTCACAGAATTGTCTACTTATCCTTATATCGTCGATCTGCCCTGCGGCTTCTGTACTAACTCACCTCGCTCGGTGGACATCTACCAGTCTTAGTCATTTTAGGCTCCTATCGCTATATCGACTTATCGGCGCTCATCGTTCGTCTCTACTAGCTAGTAAAGGAGCCCCACGACTAGGCCCACGGGGGGCCAGAAGAAGCTAGAGGTTGACGTCCTTGAAGAGGTCGGCCAGCTCGGCGCGACCCAACGGACGTGTTTTGCCAGGACGCAGATCCCCCAGCTGAACCGGACCGACCGCAGTCCGTACGAGTCGCTGAACCGGATGATCAACAGCTGCCAACAACCGTCGAACGATGTGGTTGCGGCCCTCGTGAATAACAACCTCGACCATGATGCGAGCACCAGACCTGCCGATAACGCGAAACGAATCGACCGATGCCGGGCCGTCGTCGAGTTCAACGCCGGCCCGCAGGATCGCACCAAGGCCACGCGGCATCGCGCCGGTCACCTCAGCCATATAGGTCTTGGCTACGCCGTAAGACGGGTGGGTGACGCGATGTGCGAGCTCACCATCGTTGGTGAGAAGCAGGAGCCCCTCGCTGTCAGCGTCTAAGCGCCCAACGTGGAAGAGCCGTTGCTCCCGACGTCCGACGATGTCAGCGAGGCTCGGCCTGCCTTCCGGGTCTGACATTGTGCTGACGAACCCCCGTGGCTTGTTCACTGCCAGGTAGACCGAGTTCGTCTTGGTCGTTACCCGGCTGCCATCGACGCGGATGACTACCTGTTCGGGATCGACCCGCATTCCCTGCGTCCGAACGATCGCGCCATCAACCTCGACTCGACCCTCTTCGATCAACTCCTCGCAGGCACGGCGGCTACCTATGCCGGCAGTCGCGAGCACCTTCTGCAGTCGAATGCCATCCGCAAGATCGCGGTCATTAAGTTCACGAGACATCTAAACCTCTACCTGAGAGTTCTGCTTCTAAAGCATCGATTGACTCAGTCGATGGAAGAAAGTTAGCTAAGTCTGGAAGCTGATCCGCCCCAGTGATACCAAGTCGTTCTAGAAAGTACCGTGTTGTCCGATAGAGAGTCGCTCCGCTCTCATTCTCGGATCCTGCCTCCTCAATCAAGCCGCGTGCCATCAGAGTCCTGATCACACCGTCGACGTTCACCCCACGAACAGAACTGACGCGTGAACGACTCACCGGTTGCCGGTAAGCCACCACAGCCAGTGTCTCCAGCGCTGCCTGCGTCAACTTGGCGTGCTGACCTTCGAGCACGAACTGTTCGACGAAGGGGGCAAAAACTGGCCGCGTGTAGTAGCGCCATCCTTGTCCGGCCTGACGCAGCTCGAAGCCACGCTCCTCGACGTCGAGCTGGGTCGCGATGCGAGCGAGTTCCGCAGACACCTGGTCGGTCGGCACTCGGAGCGCCTGGGCAAGTGCCGCCGCTTCGACCGGCTCCTCGATCACCAACAAGATCGCTTCCAACGCCCCCCGCAACTGATCGGCGTCAAGCGGCGGTATCTCCTCGGACTCCGCGTCGCTACCGGCAGGCATCTCCACCTGCCCGGTGGGCGTCGAAATGTCTGTCGAGATGTCTTCAGTCATGGCCCCTCCAGTCGGTGTCGTGCGTTCGGTGTGTCATGGCAGGCGGGTTTGTTCGGGCGGCGATGTCTGGCGATCGGCGTCGGGACCCAGCGGATACCGATGAACGCGGCTGCCAGCGGTCGGAGTTACCACCTTAGGCGTTCTCATCTGGAGGTAGGGCCGCGTCGTCTTGATCGAACTCGTCGATCAAGAGCTCGTCTGTCGAGTAGTCGGCATCGCCGGTCCAGCGAACGAGCAGATCCCCCAGCGGTGTGACCTGTTCGAAGGAGACGGCGCCGTCGCGAAAAAGTTCGAGGAGGGCCAGGAACCTCGCTACTACTTGCAGTGTTTCGGCGCAATCGGCCACCAGGCTGCGAAACATCGCCGAGCCCAGAGTCCGCAACCGGTCGCTGATGATCCCGGCCTGTTCGCGCACACTCACCACGGGTGCGTGCAGATGCGCGAGGGAAACGAGAACCGGTGTCTTCGGTGTGAGCGTTCGCGCGGCAAGCTCAGCGAATTGCCGAAGATCGAGGCCGATTTGCACTTCTGGAAGCAAAGCCGCGAACCTCGGCTCAGGGCCGACGTCACGGGCAAAACGCCGATTCTCGGCACTTAACATGGTCTCGAGAATCGCCGCGACTTGCTTATAAGCCCGATATTGGAGCAGTCTCGCGAAAAGTAAATCGCGCACTTCCAACAAAGCCAGATCTTCTTCGTCTTCAACATCAGCGGCGGGCAGCAACCGCGCTGCCTTAAGGTCGATTAACGTCGCCGCGACGACGAGAAATTCACTGGCCTGGCCGAGATCCCAGGTGGAGCCGAGATTGCGAATGTAGGCGATGAACTCATCAGTGACCGTGGAAAGAGAAATCGCGGTGATATCTAGTTCGTGCTTGGCGATTAAGCCAAGCAATAGATCGAACGGCCCTTCGAACTCTTCGAGATGAACCTCGAAGCCCTGACTCGAAGCTTGCTCCGACGCTTCGGGCGCCGTTGCGGGTTCCGCTGGTGATCGCACCTCAGCTAGTTCGCCGGTCACAAACCGACCGCGTGCACGATCGGATCGGCGATCGCGCCGACGAGCACGCCGAGCAGGGGTCCGCTGTTGAACAACGGGATGATCATCAACAACACGATGATCGCGGTGCCCCAGTTCTCTTCTTCCAGCCGGTAACCGGCGCGCTGCCAACCACCAGTCTGAGGTGCCAGCGCGAAGAACAAACGGCCGCCGTCCAAAGGAGGTATCGGCAAGATCCCCAGAATCCCCATGGCCAGCAGCTCGACACCACCCAGTAGCAAAATCAACTGGGGAACCGGCAACGTGTGCACTCCACCGTTCAGAAGCTCGATCGGTTGGGCCCCTCGGAGCAAGCCAATGGTGGAGAGACCCGAGAACGACAAGCCGGGTCGAACTATTTTGAACCCGATCAGGCATCCCATACCAAGCGCGGCTTGCACGATCGGCCCACTGAGCAGACCGGAGATCTGCCGCGACGTGATACCGCCACGAGCGACTGTCACCTCTGCGGGTCTTCCCCAGCCGGTACCACCGAGCAGCGCGGCGACGGTTCCATAGGGATCGAGTTGCTTCAGCAGGGACGTCGAACCACCACTGTGCGGGATGTCACGAGCCCAAGCCGGACGTCGGCGGCCGAAGAACAAACGCTGAGTGAACGCGCGCGCGAGGATGCCGACCGCGAAAGCGACAATCAGGATCAAGAGCAGCATCGGGTGCCGCAGGGCATAGAGCATGCGTACTCAGCGGCCCCGCAATCGGCGCACCAGGACGCTGGCATCGCCCTTCGCTTCAAGATCGGCCAGCACAACAGCTACCGCCTCTCGCACGATCCGACCCCGATCGACAGCTAGCCCGTGGCTGCCTCTGAGGTTGAGACGAGCATGCTCGATTTGCAACAGTTCCTCAGGAGAGCAATAGACAGTGATCTTCTCATCATGCCGTTCCCGCCCAGTCGGACGCGCATCAGCAAGCGACCGACGTACCCGCACCGTCCGCACCGGCGGCGCTTCACCTGCCCAGGGAGCGATCGTCGAAGGCACGGCGGCGGCTATATCCGACGCACTTCTGGCAGCCCGGCTGTTCGGGATGCTCACGCCACCGAACTCGACCCCCACCTCGTCAGCTGGTGCCCGGCCATAAGCGTTACTGGCCATGCCCTCGATGCGCGCGTCGATCGCTTCGGTTGACTCCGGCCCGGCTCCTTGCCCACCCGTCGCGCGAAACAGTTCGTCCGCACCCGGCAACCGCGCTCGACGGTTCATCGGGCCAACACCTCTTTCGCGAGGTCGCGATAAGCGCGAGCCCCTTGGGAACTGGACGCGTAGGTCGTGATCGGTTCTCCGACGACGGTCGTCTCAGGGAAACGCACCGTTCTGTTGATGACGGTGTGGAAGACCTTGTCGGAGAAAGCTTCAACCACCCGAGCCAGTACCTCTCGCCCGTGCAACGTGCGAGGGTCGTACATGGTGGCGAGTATGCCCTCAACCTCTAGTTCAGGGTTCAACCGCTCGCGTACTTTATCTATCGTCTGCATCAGTAGAGCGACCCCGCGCAACGCGAAGTATTCGCATTCGAGCGGGATGATGACGCCGTCCGCGGCGGTAAGCGCGTTAACCGTCAGTAGGCCCAATGACGGCTGGCAGTCGATCAGCACGATGTCGTACTCAGGCAGTATCGGCGCAAGTACCCGGCCGAGAACATGCTCTCGTGCCACTTCGCTGACCAGCTGGACTTCGGCGGCAGACAGATCGATGTTGCTGGGGAGCAGATCCATACCTGGCGTGTTCGTCTTGAGCAAGATCTCGTCGATGGCGACGTCTCGCTCCATCAGCAAGTTGTAAATGGTGCGGTCGAGATCGTGCGGACTCACTCCCAGCCCTACCGAGAGCGCTCCCTGGGGGTCGAAGTCGACCAGCAGAACCTTCCGCCCCCATTCGGCAAGAGCCGCGCCCAGATTGATGGTGCTCGTCGTCTTGCCGACGCCACCCTTCTGGTTGCACATCGCCACCACCCGCGCCGGGCCATGCCGCTCGATAGCGACCGGGTCAGGGAAGATGGGCATCGGCCGACCGGCTGCGTCGAGGCTGCCCGAGGTGGCTGGGGTGCCGGCGGAAACGCCCGCTGCGGCACTAGGCGAGGCGCTGCCAGGTCGTGCGGCGTCCGGCATCACGATGAGATCAGGAGTGCCACCTGAGCCGGCTTGGCCCGGCGAGCCGGTTGCGCCGTCGTCAAATAAACGGTTGGACGACGGCCACTGCTCGGATCGCTGTCCGCTGCCATGAGTCTTTATCGACTTAGCCATAGAACGCTTTGCCCCTCTGTCGACGAGCTGATGCAGAGACTCGTCGTTTCAACGTCATGCCGACGAATCGGGAACTCTAGGGCCGAACAGTCCGCGCCGGCAAACCTGAGCGGTAATGAAGCCCGTCAGCCGAGGGCTCGGGGGTGCGCGGTCGCGTACACCGCACGCAACCGCTCGACCGTCACCTGGGTGTACATCTGTGTTGTGGCCACTGACGCATGTCCCATTAATTGCTGAACAGTACGAACGTCGGCACCACCATCGAGCAGATGCGCAGCGAAGGAATGCCGCAACGTGTGGGGTGAGATCGCCGCCGAGAGCCCGGCCCGACCCGCTGCGGTTCGCAGCACTGTCCACGCGCTCTGCCTAGACAAGCGACCACCGCGAGCATTCAAGAACAAGGCATCTCCGGCAACATGACCGGGCGAGGTGTTCGTCGCCAACACTGGACGGCCATCGGCGAGATAGCGGCGGACCGCCTCACGTGCCAAACCTTCGACCGGCACGATGCGCTCTTTCGAACCCTTACTGTCAAGAATCCGGACAACACCGTCGTCCAGATCGATGTCGCCGACGCGAAGCCCTACCAGTTCGGAAATGCGCGCGCCGGTGCCGTACAACAACTCGAGCATGGCGTGATCGCGCAACGCTCGCGCCGATCCGGGATCGGAGCCGGCAGCGGCATGAATGAGACGTTCGACGTCCTCGAAGGAAATCGCTGTGGGTAACCGAGGGGCAGACGGCGGTAGCCGCACACTGCTCGCCGCGTCAACCGACGCTGTACCTTCGCGGACGGCGAACCGGTGCAGCCCACGGACAGCGACGATGCTGCGCGCGGCAGATGTTGCGAGCAACGGCGGGTGCTCGTCATCGCCCTCGCGTAGATGCGCGAGAAAGGCCTCGACGTCAGACTCTCGTATTGCCTGGACGGTCGCCAGCCCACAGCTGTCGAGAAAGTCGACATACCTGGTCAGGTCGCGGCGATAGCTACTCAGTGTGTTAGCCGCGAGTCCCCGCTCACAGGCAAGGTAATCGAGATAGGCATTAACAAGAGCCCGCATACTGGACGTCGAAACGTCGAGGGCTACGTCGGACACGTCCGTGACTACCGCTGCGAGGCCGACGGTGACCGTGGTCAGGCCAACACCTCCGCGAGATCGACGCTTGCCAGACCGTGCGCGTGCGCTACCGGGCCACTGACGATCTGACCTTCGTGCACATTCAAGCCGAGCGCAAGTGCCGGGTCTCGACGACTTGCCTGCTTCCAGCCATTGTCGGCAATCGCGAGCACATAAGGCAATGTGACATTCGTCAGCGCGTACGTCGACGTATGCGGAACAGCTCCCGGCATATTCGCCACGCAGTAGAACAACGTGTCGTGTACGCGATAGGTCGGCGCGTCGTGTGTTGTCGGTCGCGACGACTCGAAACAGCCACCTTGGTCAATCGCGATATCCACCAAGGCCGCGCCCGGCTTCATTCGAGCAACCAAATCATCGTTAACCAATTTCGGCGCTTTGGCACCGACGACTAACACCGCGCCGATGACCAAATCGGCGTCCAGGCAAGCTTTTTCGACCTCGAAGGCATTCGAGGCGACGGTCTGTAAATGCCCTTGATAAATACGGTCAGCCTGCCGCAACTTTTCGATGTTGTTGTCAAGCAGCAGAACTTCGGCCTGCATACCGAGCGCAATCGCGGCGGCATTCATGCCTGCGACGCCAGCCCCAAGCACCACCACTTTGGCCGCGTAAACGCCTGAAACGCCGCCCATTAAAACACCTCGGCCGCCTACCTCGCGCTCAAGACATCGCGCACCGACTTGTGGTGCCATTCGGCCAGCGACCTCTGACATCGGGGCCAGCAAAGGCAACGATCGATCAGCCAGCTGGACGGTCTCATAAGCAATCGCGGTAGTACCTGATTCGACAAGCGCGTCCGTGCAAGAGCGCGACGCGGCCAAGTGTAGATAGGTGAAAAGCACCTGCCCTGCGCGCAGCCGACAGTATTCCTCCGCAATCGGTTCCTTGACTTTCAATACCAGTTCGGCGAACTCCCACACGTCATCGGCGGTAGGGAGAATCGTCGCGCCGGCCGCGATGAAGTCGTCGTCCGGGATTAACGAGCCGGCCCCGGCCCCGCGCTCAATAGCAACCTGATGGCCCGACCTGACCAGCTCGTGCGCGCCAGCGGGTGTGAGCGCAACCCGATACTCATTGTTCTTGACTTCACGCGGGACGCCGATCTTCATCGCGCCTGCTGCCTTTCATCCAGGCGGTCGACGACCCGTTGTGGCCGAGACCATGGACCGGAGTGTAAGCCCCACAAACGCGATCAGCGTCAGAGCTGACCGGCGCCCCGAAACCACGTGTCATCGACAGCCCGGGCAGCGGTCGGCAACTCGGCGGGTGGCGCGAGCAGTGTTGCGGCGGCGAGAATGCCCATGATCGCGTGCGGACTATGCAGTTGCCCACCGAGAACAAGCTCTTTCGCCTGGCTCAGTGGAACCCACCGCACCGGCATGTCACGTTCTTCGCCTTCACCGGCGAACTTCTCGCTGTCGTCGATCGCGGTCAGACCCCGGGCGAGATAAATACGGATCGACTCACTTGAGCCTCCAGGTGAGGTGAAGGCATCGATGAGAACCGACCATTCGCGGGCCCGGTAACCAGCTTCTTCGTACAATTCACGCGCGGCCGCGTCGCGCGGATCTTCGCCCTCGATATCGAGCAAACCGGCTGGCGGCTCCCACAACAACGATGACACCGGATGCCGATATTGCTGGATCAATAGCACCCGAAACTCCTCGTCGACAGCGATGATGCCGACCGCGCCCGGATGTTCGATGAGATCTCGTTCCACCTGCTGCCCATCGCCGAGATCGACGATGTCGGTTCGCACATTCCAGATATGCCCCTCGAAACGCCTACTGGTCTTCAGTACATGCCGCTCGACGAACTCATCGGCGAGTGGCGAGCCCTGCTCGTTCACACGCCGATCCCAGACGGCTCGATCGACACGGTCACCGCTGGATTAGCGGCGGCCGGCTTAGCCGCCTGCTCAGCAGCGATCAGCTCAGCCTTCGACCGGAGCAGCGCCGCCGCGACCAGGCCGCGAAATAGCGGATGCGGACGAGCTGGCCGTGACCGGAGCTCCGGATGCGCTTGCGTTGCCACGAAATACGGGTGGACGTCGCGCGGGAGTTCGACGAACTCGACGAGCCTGCCGTCTGGCGACGTCCCCGAAATAACCAAGCCGGCCTGTTCTAGTTGTTCGCGATAATCGTTGTTGACTTCGTAACGGTGCCGGTGCCTTTCCTGCACCAGCTGCTCGCCATAAACTTCACGCACGATCGAGCCGTCAAGCAACATCGCCGGATACAGGCCGAGTCGCATCGTGCCGCCCATATCGCGCTCCCCCGCGACGACATCACGCTGGTCGACCATAGTCGCGATTACCGGATACGGCGTGGTCGGCTCAAATTCCGCCGAGTTGGCACCCTCCAGCCCGGCGACATTGCGGGCAGTCTCGATGACTAAACACTGCAGGCCGAGACACAGGCCAAGCGTCGGAATCTTGTTCTCGCGGGCATATCGCACCGCGCCGAGCTTTCCCTCGATACCTCGCACGCCGAAACCGCCTGGCACTACCACGCCGTCGACACCGGCAAGCGCATGACTAGCGCCTGCCTGCGTCGCGCATTCGTCGGAAGGTACCCAACGGATATTCACCCGAGCGTCGTTGGCGAAACCGCCGGCCCGCAACGCCTCAGTCACCGAAAGATAAGCGTCCGGAAGGTCAATGTATTTACCGACGAGCGCGATCGTGACTTCGTGCGCCGGGTGATGAACCCGCCGCAGTAGGTCATCCCACGCTGTCCAATCGACATCACGAAACGGCAATCCAAGACGCCGGACGACGAGAGCATCGAGCCCTTCAGAATGCAATACTTTCGGAATGTCATAGATACTCGGCGCGTCGACAGCGGCGATCACGGCCTCTTCGTCGACGTCACACATCAAGCTGATCTTGCGCTTGACATTGGTCGGAATTGGCCTGTCCGCGCGGCAAACGACGGCGTCAGGCTGAATACCGACTTGACGCAAAGCCGCGACCGAATGTTGGGTAGGTTTGGTTTTCAGTTCACCAGACGGCCCGATATAGGGCACCAGCGAAACATGGAGGAAAAACACATTGTCGCGGCCAACTTCGCGCCGCACTTGGCGGGCCGCTTCCAGGAACGGCAGCGATTCGATGTCGCCAACCGTGCCGCCAACCTCGGTAATGACGATGTCGACGTCAGGGCCGCCCATGCCGCGAATCCGCGACTTGATCTCGTTGGTGATGTGCGGAATCACCTGAACGGTATCGCCGAGGTATTCGCCTCTGCGCTCCTTAGCGATGACTTCTGAATACACCTGCCCGGTCGTAACATTCGCCGAGCCGCGCAGATCGGTATCGAGGAATCGTTCGTAATGCCCGACATCGAGGTCGGTCTCGGCACCGTCATCGGTGACGAAAACCTCGCCGTGCTGAAAAGGATTCATCGTGCCGGGATCGACGTTGAGGTAGGGGTCGAGTTTTTGCATGGTCACCCGCAGACCACGCGCCTTGAGCAAGTTACCGAGGCTAGATGCCGTCAGACCCTTGCCGAGTGAGGAGGCAACGCCTCCGGTGACGAATACGTGTCTGGTCTGCTGCGGTACTGGCAAAAGGACTCCCGTGAGTGTCGTGCCCGAGCGATTTTCAACGAAGATGCCGAAGACGCGGCTGGACTCTTGCCAGACCACCGAACCGCACTAGCCATCACGGGCCCTCAGCCTAACATTGGGCCCGACAGATTCGGAGGCCACACAAGCCAAGACCGCGCATCAAAATCCTCAAATCCGAGGAAACACACAGGGTTGGCGTCCACTACTCGTCGACCGGCACGGCACGCAACACCACGGCGACGGTGGCCGGTAATGCCACCAGCACCGCGAGCGCGGGGATCACCACACCTGAATCGTTCAACACCGCGCCGATCAGCGACATGACAAGGACGCCGCCAAGCGCCACCCGTAGAAGCGGCTCGGCGCTGAAAGCGCGTTTGAGCAGCCCTCGTGGCCAGACCAACACGGCGATGGCGGCAAACACCAGCAGCGGTATCAGCAAGGTCAGCGGGCTATGGGTGAGCAGCGAGATATCGGCAATCGCCTTTCGGCGCACGATCGTCCAAGCCCCGCCATGCAACAGCTTGCCGACGAAGCGACCCAGATGTGTCTGTCGATCCGCGGGTCGCACATAGTCGAGCGTGCCGAGAACCGAGACCACCAGCACAGCGGCGACTATCGCGCTCAGCACCCGCCGCCACGAGATCGATACTCCAGACACCCAACCGGCCAACAACACGAAGGTCGGCACGAGCGCCAGCACACCACCCACGTCGCTGCCCCACCACGGACCGCCGTCGACGCCGACCGCCAACACCCCGAGCACGGCGACCACCCCGATCTTCGCCCGAGGTGATGAGACTGTCGTTGTCGCGGCTGTCACCACGAACAGCGCACCAGCCGCGAAAATGCCGAACGCGACATTGCCGATGCCGGCAAAACGGCCGGCAACCAAGGGCGAGTAACCGGCCATGCTGAAGATCTGCAGATGCGCGCCAGTCAGTAGATCGAGGCCGATAATCCCGCTGGTCACCAAACCGACGCCGCCGACCAGCCCAATCGGCCGTCTCTTCCAGATAACCACGTCAACGATCGCCACCAACACAGTGCCGATGACCAGCCCTACCGACGTCGCGGCAGCCAATGCCAGCAGCGGATGGGCGGCCCGCCACCACGGCACCAAGTTGGCAGTGAATGAAGCGACCGGTACTAACGCACTGATCACGCACAGGTAGCCCGTGACCACCCTCGTCCGATGAGCTCGCTGGGCTGATCTCCGACGAGCCACAGCCCAACCAACACCACCGGCGAGCAGCATCAAACCCGTCAGGGCCAAGTAAAAAGGGACGACGGCGCCGGCCTGCCGTTGCGCGGCCCGGTCGAGATCGACTAGCCCAGCAATCCGTGACGATTCAGCGGTCTCTGTAGCCGCCTGAGCAGTCGAGCCGGTCGAGGTCGTCCGCCAAAGCTCGCCGATCGTCGAGGACGGCGATGATCGGACACCACGCTCAGCGAGCACCGTCTCAGTGACATCGACCAGTTGCACGAAGGGCGCTCGCCGCGTCGAGGCACTGTCCAGCCAGCCAGCGGCAAAACCCGGGCCGGTGGCGAGCGCAACGTGCAGATGGGCCTCGTCGCCCCCCGTTTCAGCCAACCCGACGACGAGGACGACGATGTCTGGTCGACCTGCCGTGACGGCGGCGACCAACGCGACCACATCGCCCGGCGTACCGGTCAGCAACGTGACCGGGCAACGGCGCAAGAACGCCGAGTCACTGGCCGCCGCCAACGGATCGGCGAGATAGACGTCGACATGACCACTGGAATTGGCGGCAGCCAACGCCGCACCTGGGCCAGCGGCCGAGACGCATGAACCAGCATTCTCGGCAAGCGTCCCGATGCGCGCGCCGTCGTCCAATCGCGCATTGTGTTGTGCCAGCGCGGGAATCGCCGGCACAGTGGCACCGACACCAGCCTGGACGACGGTCAGGGTGGTCATCGTTGGGCAGCGACCGTGTTGCCAATCCCCGGCGGTGATCCGGTTGCCGGCACCGAGCGTCAACCAACCATCGTCTGGACAGGTGACCGGGTCGGTCGCCTTGATCGACAGCGAGCCGATCGCCGCATGGGCGGTCAACGCTGACAACCCGGGAGTGGTGACCGCGTTGACGTCGTCCCAACGCAGGCCCGGCGTGCCGATCACGACGACATCGGGTCGATCACCGGTGACCGAAGCTGGCGTGGTGGCTGACAGCCGCAGCGCTAGTCCAACAGCATGTGTCACCCCAGCCACCCCACCGAGAGTCCCGAGAACGCAGGTGATCATGCCCAGGGTTGTGATCCGAGAGAGCTTCACCGAGCTGCTGCCTTCTGCCGACCGATGAGGACATCGCGGTAGGCCTGCAGCACCGTCACCGTAACGTCGTGCTCGGTGGGTAACTCACCAGCTCGCTGGATCGCCGCGACCGATAACCGGCCAGCGAGTTCGGCATCGTCCAACACCAGAGCGATCGCGGCGGCGAGATCGGCCTGGTCTTCCGGCCGCACCAGCAGGGCCCCATCGCCAACCAGCTCGGGAATGCCGCCGACTTTGGTGGCCACAAACGGACGGCCGGCCCGCATGACCTGTCCGGCGGCTAGCGGCCAACCCTCCCAACGACTTGGCATCACCACGACATCAGCGGCAGTGAGCAAATCGGCCACATCATCGCGATAGCCGAGCAATCGCACACTCGCGCAACACGATGCCGCAGCCGTCGCTAGCTCAGCCCGCGAGGGTCCGTCACCCGCGATGACAAAGATCGGCACATCTTGCCCATCGGGCATAGCCCGAGCACCTGACGGGCCAGATTCAAACGCCGCACCGGGCGTTCGCGCCGCGACCGCCAGCAGGTCAGCTGCCGCGATCAACACGTCGAAGCCTTTCTGCGGATGTAGCCGACCGATCGCCAGCACCAGCCGATCATCGTCGGCAACCCCGAGTTCGGCCCGCACCGACGATCGATCACGCCGAGCCACCTCAATCGGGGCTGCTATCTCGGCCCGCGAGACAGGGGTATTGCTGAGTGCGCGCAGCTCCTCGACGAGGTCCGGACTCACCGCGAGCACGAGATCGGCTCGGTGCGCGACCCAACGTTCGAGCAATCGACCGAACCTTCGCCGTCCAGTCGATCCAAGGACGGCGTTGTGCCACGTCACCACCAAAGCCGGCCTGCCCACCATGGCCAGAACGGCCAGGGCCGCCACAGCACCGGCCCGAATCCCGTGCGCATGGACGACGTCTGCACCGCGAACATAACGACGTAGCTGCCAGGCGGCGCGCCCGTCGCGCGTCGGGCGCGGGTGCGCTCCAATGTCGACCGGCCTAAACCGAATCGACGACGCAGCCGCGCGGCCCTCAGCCACCGAGAACCCGAAGCGACTGTCGGTCTCGGCAGGTCCGAAGACGACGACCCGACGTCCGCTGCCACGCAGGCCGTCCGCGAGCGAGGCTAGGTGTCTACCCACACCGCCTGCACTCGTCGCCAGAACCAACGCGACATTCAGAGTCTCACTCTGAAGTTGAGGTCGAGCCTGTTGATTACACATTGACCGCTCCTCGACCAAAGACCACCAGGTAGCGTCGCCATTCGCGGCGCCGATTGGCAGGCGCTCCCAGCCAGACCGCGCCCAGACCGATCGCCCCGGCTACTCCGCCGGCGAGCACTCCGACCGCAACCGCCACCGAGATACCGCCATGCCTGGCTAGTAGCGAAAGCGGTACGCCGCAAGCGACGCCAACTAGTCCTCCCACTGACGCGGAGCTGCCGACCCGGGCCAAGCCCACACAAGCCGCTCCACCGGTGGCACGCCACAGGGCAACCACAAGACAGCCGCCGGCCAAGGTCATACCGGCGGAGTTGCCGAGCGCGAGGGCGACCACCCTCCATCTGGGCGCGAACACGTGCACCAAGATCAGATCGGCGACGATCACCGCGAACCAGCCGGCACAAATACTGATGGCCGCCGCCCGCCAACTCCCGCGCGCATAGAGCGCGCGGCCCAAGTGAGCCACGAACCCATAACCCAACAAGCCCGGCGCGAACGCGGCTAAGGCCCAGGCAAGCGCCACAGTGTCGGCATTTCCGGGCACCCGTAGCGCGAGCACCCGCGCTACCGGGAGGGCGGCCGCGACCAGAGCGGCGCCGCCAGCCACCGTGACCGCGACCACCACATGGGTCGCCGTCCCGGCAACGGCCGCATAGCCTGGTTCATCACCAGCAGCGGCCCGCGCGGACAGTCGAGGGAAAGCACTGGTGGCGACGGGTACGGCCAGTACCGCCCACGGCACCAAGAAAACGGCCCAGGCCAGGTTGTAGAGCACCAAAGTGCCATCGGTCACACCGTGGGCGAGTCGTAACACCACGGCGACCGAGATCTGTTGCGCGGTTAGCGTGGCGATACCCGCGGCGGCAAGCCGCGCCACCCGGGGGCCGACCGTATGCGGGAACCGCAATCGTGGCCGCAATCGCAACCCCAACCTGGACGCCGGCCACAACAGCGGCAACACCATCGCGACGACCCCCGCCGTAGTGCCGACCGACAGCAATGCCTGCGAGCCGGTACTCACCTTCGCGAGGTCGATGCCTTGATGGGTGCTCGCGAATATCAGGTAAGCCACGATGACGACAATGCTAGAAACCAACGGAGCGAGCGCCGGCGCGAAGAACCGGCGGTGCGCCTGCACGACTCCCGTCAGCACCACACAAAGCCCGTAGAACAGCACCTGCGGCATGAAAATCAATAGCATTCGAGTGCCCGCCAACAACACGGCATGCCGATCACAACCGACACCACCCGGCCCGATCAGCAGGCTGACGATCGGTCTGGCTAATGCGGTGCCAATCACGATGATCGGCACCGTGACAAGGATCGCCCAGGTCAGTAACGCGGACGCCGTCCGACTGATCTCCTCGCGATCTCCTCGCATCACAGGTGCGGCAAGTACCGGCACCACCAGACTCGCGAGCGCGCCACCAGCGACCACTTCGAACAAAATGTTCGGCACGGTGTTCGAGGTGACATAGGTGTCACCGAGGCAGGTGGCCCCCACCGTGTGCGCGAAAACCAATGTCCGGGCGAAGCCGAAGAACCTGCTGGCCACGGTAAGAGCGGCGATGCCGAGCGCCGCCCGCGCGGCCCGATTCGTCACGCCAAACCGCGACACCGGCACCGAGTCAGACATCGGGCAGTCGACCCAGCCTGTCGATCGCGCGCAGCGGCTCGTAGCGATCGATGATCGAAGAAAAACTCACCACTTCGCTGGCAGCCGTGACGGCCAACAATCCGGCCAGATAGAGATAGATGCGCCCACGAGTCGCGCCGGAAATCGCCGCCACGCCGAGCAGCGCGCCAAGAGCGTTCGTGCCGGCGTCACCGAGCATGGCCCGCTCACCGAGATCCGGTGACAACAAGCCAGCGGCCGCGCCAGTGGCGATCGCCGCGACCCCACGACCAGGGCCTCGCCGAATCCCCAACAACGGTCCGATTAGCAGCACTAGCTTGGCGACACGGCCTGGTCGCAGGTCGAACAGGTTGGCGACATTAGCCCCGGCCGCTACCACCAGGCCGGCTGGTACCGCCGTCGCGACGCCACCCTCGGTAGCCAACGCGCCGCCGACAATGCCAGCCAACCCGATGCCGAGAATTTTCGCGCCACCGGTTGTCAGCCGCCCGGCCAACAGCGCACCGATATGCCCGCGCAGACCCCGGATGTCGCTGCCACCGAACTTGTCGTCGATCACACCGCATACGCCAGCCCCGACCGCGGCTATCAACGCGCCTCGGCGATACCGACTCGGCGGTGTCCGCGCGAGTGCCGCAGTAACACCGGCAACAACGGCTGGGCCGGCAAGCAGAGTCACCTCGGCCTTCCGAAAGTTGGTCCGCTGCCAGCCAGCCCGCTTCGCGACCGGAATCCGGACAACCGCTTCGTAGCCAGCACGCGAAAAAATCGCGGCCGATAGCGCCGATCGAAGCGCGGAGCGTCCCGCGCTCACGACGTCGGCGACCGCGGCGCGCCCGATGACGCTGCCAAGCTCGGCGGAGTCGGCAGCGGTCCTTGGGCTCCCCCGCCTGTGCCGTACTGGCCGGTCTGACCGGCGGCCTCGGCAACCGTCGCGAATACCAGCGCGATCTGACCAGCCGACGTGTCGACGTCGTCCACACCGGAGACGGTCTCGGTGATCGTCGCGTCCGATCGGAGTTGGCTTAACAAACCGCCGACGACCGCTGAACCTGACGGGCCGGCAACGACCGAACCCGAATCAGCTCGCTGGAATGCCGCGATTACGTCCAGCGATGCCTGGTCGGACACCGTCGCCTGCGTGGTCGGCTTTGTCGGCGGTGCTGGCGCCACCAATACCGCCAGGGTGGCGAACTCGGTGGGTGTTTGGTCGACTTTGACGAAACCAGCCTTGCCGAGTGCGGCCAGCACCGCCACATCAGCGGGATCAACTGGGAGAGCCGGCGAAGCTGATGAAGTGTCCAACGTGGCTGAGGCGCCTCGCGACGACGACGGTGTTGGACCGGCAGCCACCGTGTCGGCCTTCGTGACCTTGGCGGCAGCACCGTCACTGTCACTGTGTCCAGCGCTACGACTGGCACTGGGCACTGCGGTAGTCCCGGCCGAAGGTGACGCCGCTGAGGTGCCGCTACTCGCCACCAACGCATTCGCTAACACGGCGGCAGCCCGCGTCGAAACGGTGGTATCTCGCGTGAAATCGACGGCCGAGGGAGCCACCGAACGCACCAGATCGTCAAGGGTGGGCTGCTGCGTGGGATCAACATAAGTCGATGCGACCTCGACCTGCGCGGTAACGTTTCCGCCGGCGCTCACCAAGGTTTTGATCACCTGGTCACGGACGCTCTTGGAGGCACCTGGCAACATCACCACCGCAATATGCTGGCCGCGCAGTAGGCCCTTGATCGCGATCGGTTCCAGCGCGGAGTCGAACGCCTGATTCCCGCTGATTTGGCTCTGCTGCTGGGAATTTTGAGTCCGGAGACTTTGTGAATCCTTGCGCAGCTGGGCCGTTTCGGCTTTTAAGTTCTTGAGTACGTCACCGGATAAGACATCAGTGCCGAGCACGATGCCGACGGCTAGCGCAAGAAAAACAGCCACGATGGACACCACGTGGTACCTGAAATCGATCACGTCAGAAAAGCCTCGACAGCCATGAAGTAAAGGCGTCCGACTTGGCGCCCAAGAGATTGAGATAAACTTGACCGACTGGAGAAAACCCGATGACCACGGCCAACGTAGTAATCGCGGCAATCACCAGAAGCAACAGCGAGGACGCCGAAATGCGGCTCCGGTACAGCCTGCTCACGCCCTTCGCATCAACTAACTTGCCACCGATCCGCAGTTCGGTGAGAAACGAACTCGACATGCCGGCGCGGCCTTTATCGAGAAACTCGACGAGGGTGCGATGCCGCCCGACCGCCACGATTAGGTCGGCGCCTTTGGAGTCGGCGAGCAGCATCGCGATGTCTTCGCTGGTGCCGGCAGCCGGAAAAATTACCGACTCCAACCGGAGATCCTCCAACCGGGCAAGACCAGGCGCATGACCATCGCGATAGGCGTGCACAATCAGCTCCGCGCCACAGCGCAGCGCGGCATCGGAGACAGAATCCATATCTCCGACCACGACCGCCGGCAAGTAACCCGCCTCAATCAGTGCATCGGCGCCACCGTCGACACCGACAAGCAGCGGCCGGTATTCGCGAATGTAAGGGCGCAGCGCCTGGAGATCCTCCCGGTAGTGATAGCCCCGGACGACGACGAGCACATGCCGGCCTTCGAAAATGGTGCGAGTGTCAGGAACACCCACCCCATCGAGCAGCAAGTCTTTCTCGCGGCGTAAGAACTCCATCGTGTTAGCGGTGAACGCCTCAAGCTGCACCGCCAAACCGGCCCGAGCCTGTGTCATCGCCGCTTGTACATCCTCGGCTGTCAACAGCGTGCCGGTGGCGACGGCTCGGTCGCCCGCGTACAACGTGTCACCATCGATCCGCACGATGTCGCCTTCGCGAATCTCCGCAAGCACACTCGAACCGACAGCGTCGAGCAGCGCGATCCCTTTATCTACCAGGATCTCTGGCCCCAGATTCGGATACCGGCCACTAATGCTCGTGGCGGCGTTGACGACAGCGGCAACGCCATGCTCAACGAGCGCTTCCGCGGCCATCCGGTCAAGGTCGACGTGATCGACAATGGCAATATCACCCGGCCGCAGCCGCTTGGTGAGATTCTTGGTTCGTGGGTCGACGCGTGCCACGCCAATGATCCCGGGCAGCACCGGCTGTCGGGATCGTCGCACCGTTGCAAGCCTCATCGGAGCCATCGTGCCAGACCGAGGCGATCAGACCCCGTCATGCAACGCGCTCGACCGATGTTCCTCACTGATTTCACAGCGCGTGTCAGCTCACAGAGTGCGCTTGAACGCCGCCGCAGCGTCCAAGAGTTCACCGGCATGGCCAGCGGCGAGGACCGAACCGTCCAGACCAGCAAGCATCCGGGCTAGCTCGTCGACCCGGCCTGGATCGTCGAGCGCGATCACCCCGCTGCTCGTCACCATGCCGTCGTCGGATTTCACGACTACCAGATGCCGGTCGGCAAACGCGGCCACTTGCGGTAAGTGCGTGACGACGATCACCTGAGCGGCTTTGGCCAGCCGAGCCAGCCTGCGACCGATCTCGACTGCCGCCCGACCTCCGACGCCGGCGTCCACTTCGTCGAAGACGAATGTCGGAACCGAGCCGGCACCGGCGAAGACGACCTCGACCGCCAGCATGATCCGCGACAGCTCGCCCCCGCTCGCGCCTTTAGCGATCGGTCGCGCGGGCGCGCCTGGATGCGGCACCAGCAAGATCTCGACGTCGTCAGCGCCGTAGGGGCCGCATTGGCCGCTGTCGCGCACCCGCGCACTCACCTGCGCGTGGGGCATCGCGAGCTCTCGCAACTCCTGTGTTACGGCGTGACCAAATCGCGCGGCGGCATCTCGCCTCAGCGCGCTGAGTTCGCCGGCCAACCGTTCAACCTCGCGACGCAACACTGCGCTTTCACTAGCGAGATCGGCGAGCAAGGAATCGTCTGATTCAAGGGTGGCAAGTCGCTGCGCGGCGTCCGTCGTCCAGGCCAGCACTGCCTCAACCCCGGTAAGACCCGTTGACATCGCGTACTTGCGGCTCAGCGCCGTCAGCTGCGCTTGACGCCCCTGCGCTGCCGCGAGCCGCACCGGATCGGCCTCAAGGCCGTCGGCGTAGGAAGCAAGTTCGGCCGCGACTTCGACGATCGCGTAGCCCGCCTCAGCCAGCCGGACTGCGAGTGCGCCCAATACCTCATCGTGCTGAGCGGCTCGTTCTAAGCCGGCCCGAGCACCAGCCACCAAAGCGGCCGCATCCGGAGCGTCGTCAAGCGCTGGATCGCCAACCAGCCCGGTATGCGCGTCGAGGGCGGCGGAGCCGAGCAGGTCGGCGTGCGACAGCCTGCCGATCTCCACAGCAAGCGCGACATCTTCGGCGGCCTGGGGGTTCACGGCCGCGATCTCACCAAGGCCAAACCGGAGCGTGTCTACCTCGCGGGCCCGTTCGCGCGCCTGCTCGGTGAGTGTCTGCCGAGTTATCTCGACGTCGAGATAGTTGCGGTAGACCGCCTGGTAGGACTCACGCGCACAGGTCACGGCGGCGCCACCAAAGCCGTCGATCGCGTCGCGCTGTCGAACCGCCGACCGCAACAGTGCTTGCTCACTTTGCCCATGGACGGCGACCAGACTCTCGGCCAGTTCCGCCATCGTGCTCACCGGAACAGAACGACCACCTAGTTGCGCCCTTGAGCGACCGTCAGCACCGACTACCCGGCTGACGAGCAGGCAGTCGCCGTCGATGTCGGCACCGAGTTCTTCGGCCCGCATCGCGGCCGGAGTGTCGGCGCTGACCCTCAGCCGCCCGTCGACGGCGGCCCGGGCCGAACCCGATCGGACCAGGGCCGCATCCGCTCGACCACCGAACAACAACGCCAGCCCGGTAACCACCATCGTCTTGCCCGCGCCGGTCTCTCCGGTGACCACGGTGAGCCCAGGCGACAGGTCGAGCACGGCGTCATCGATAACGCCAAGCCCGCTGATCCTGAGTTCTTCGAGCACGATCGGATGCTAGTCGCCGTCAGTCTTGAGGGAGGTCGCCACCACGCCAACCGCGCACCGGAAGGCCGAACTTGGCGACCAGCCGATCGGTGAACGGCGCCTGATTGAGTCGAGCCACCCGTAGCCTTCGAGCACTGCCGGTCGCCTCGATGCGCGCGCCCGGAACCAACTCGGTGCCCCGACGTCCGTCACACCACAAGACGGCGATCGGATCCTGACCTGGTCCTTCGCCAAGAACCTCGCCGTGGACCTCGACAGCCAATGTCGAGGCTGGCGTCACCACGATCGGGCGAGAGAACAGCGCATGCGCGTTGAGCGGGACGATCAGCAGCGCCTCGACGTCTGGCCAGATGATCGGGCCGCCAGCGGAGAACGCGTACGCGGTCGATCCGGTCGAGGTCGACATCACCACGCCGTCACAACCGAAGCTCGACAGCGGTCGGCCTTCAATCTCGATGACCACGTCGATCATCCGGTCGCGAAATGACTTCTCGACTGAGGCTTCGTTCAATGCCCAGCCGGACCAAATCACTCGACCATCAATATTAACTGTTACATCGAGAGTTAGACGTTCTTCGACATAATAGTCTCGATCCGCAAGTCGACGAGCCGTCGCCGCGAGGTCTCGCGGTTCGGCTTCCGCCAGGAATCCCACGTGACCGAGGTTCACCCCGAGGAGCGGTACACCCGCGTCTCGCGATAACTCAGCAGCCCGAAGTAGCGTGCCATCACCACCCAGGACGACGACCGCTTCGGCCCCTTCAGCCGCGCCCGGTTGCGCCGCGACCACGGTCGCGGCATCGATCGCCAACGCACTCGACTCGGCCTCCAGCACCCGAACACCAACCCCGGACTCGGCCAAGAAGCCGGCGATCTCGCGGGCCGCCACTACGGCGGCCTGCCGACCGGTATGACAGACCAGCAACACGCTGCGACTCACGAAGGTCCTTCCGCCATGGCAATGGCCAGCGAATCTTCCGACATCGGCGGCGCGTCTGCCCGTAGCCACAAGAAATACTCCACGTTGCCGGCCGGCCCTGGCAGCGGGCTGGCAACAACACCCGCCACCCCGAGCCCAAGTCTCCCCGCAGCATCGGCAACACCACGGACAGCACTCGCCCGCATTTGCGGATCGCGGACGACGCCACCCGAGCCGACACGTTCACGGCCGACTTCGAACTGCGGTTTGACCATCAGCAGGAAGTCAGCCTCGCCGCTACCGACAGCCAATAACGCCGGCAACACTAAGCCGAGTGAAATGAAAGACAGATCACCGACGACGAGGTCGACCGGCTGCCCGATGTGCTCGAGGGTGAGTTCGCGAACATTCGTCCGATCCAGGACGACGACCCGGTCATCAGTCTGCAGCGACCAGTCGAGCTGGCCGTACCCGACGTCGACCGCGACCACGGTAGCCGCACCAGCAAGCAGCAACACCTGCGTGAAACCACCAGTCGATGCGCCAGCGTCCAAGCAGCGACGACCTTCGACGACGAGACCATGCGGCCCGAATGCATCGAGGGCACCCCGCAGTTTGTGCGCGCCACGCGAGACATACCGCGTTCCCTCCGGCCCAGAAGCGACAACCACCGGATCGTTCGAACCGACCCCCGTCGCCGGTTTGGTGGCCTGCTGACCGCGCACCGTCACCCGCCCAGCCGCGACAAGATCGGCGGCATCGGTACGCGAACGGGCCAGCCCCCGACGCACCAGTTCGGCGTCCAGTCGCGCGCGACGGACCACGGTGGCTGGACCTTTCTTCCGGTTCGGGTTCGATAAGGCAGTTGCCGTGTCACATTTCCGTGTTAATGCCCGTCGAGGTCGGCAAGAGAATCCTGCAGTTGACGATGGACGGCGTCATAGACGGCGACGTGCTCAGACGTCGATAACTCATCGAGACTGGCCAGCAAAGCCACCGCGTCATCGACCATCGCGACACCGGTCGGCTCAGGTGGGCTCCACCGAAGCGGCTCGACGGCGGCCTGAATGCCAGCGTCATGATCGCCAGAGTCCAGAGAGTTCGCGTCCTGCGAGCCCACGTCCGAAAAGTCAACGTCCTGGTCGTCTAGTTCTGACGCTTCGTGGACGTCGGCGACGCCGTCGTCCTGGCCAGCGTCCTCAGGCGCGTATTCATCATCGATGCTCGGGCTGGCTGCTTCGTCTGCTTCGCTCACTCGTCTACGTTACTGGTCGCCACGATGCGGCGACAGATGCATACCGGCCGCGCTGCGATAACGTCCGGATCAGAAGACAGCGGAACATCCGGCAAGGAATCGTCCGCACCAAGAGCCTCAGAACTTGCAGCGTCCGATCAGGAAGGGAACAGCACTACTCATGGCAGATCTCGACAAGTGCCGGTCGGCTATTGTCGCGCTGGCCGCACGGCTCGGTGCCCCCGATGACCACCGCGCCGACGGCCTCGACCGGACGGTCAGCGCGCACGTCACCGACCTCGGCGTGACTTTTCACGGACATCTGCATGACGGCGTCCTCGATGACATCGTCACCGACAGTCCGACCAGCGCAAAAATCCGGCTTGACCTGTCCAGCGATGACCTGCTCTTACTCGCCGATGGCCAGCTATCGCTCGGCTCGGCCTGGTTGTCTGGACGAGTAAAAATCCACGCATCTCTCAGTGATCTCTTGCGTCTGCGCTCGCTCGCCTGATCACCCAGGCCGAACTCAACGGCGGGCCCCAATTCAGCCGAGCCCGAGCTGCGCGATCGCTTCGTCCGCATCGAGTGGTGAATCGACTGACCACGAGAGAGTCGCCAGCAGCCGCAACCCATCGATCGGGTCACCTCCCGCAACGCCGGACCCTGCTTTATCGGACGCGATTTTATCGGGCGCCGTAACGCCGGGCCCTTTAATTTCCAGCCGATCGCCCTCGTTACGAGCTGCCCAATCGCCGCAACTTAGCCAATCGCCGTCCTGTACCACCTCGGGGTGGGGTTGCAGCAGGCCCGCGAGGTCGGCGGCGAGATAGGTCGGCCGCCGCTCTGGCGGGGCGGTCAATAGCTCGGCTGCCGTCGTGACTCCGGTCATGACCAGCAAGCTGTCGGTGGAAGCCGCGTTCGCACCCTCGATGTCAGTATCGAGGCGATCACCAACCACTAGCGGCTTGCGGGCGCCGGTGCGCTCTACTGCCTCAGCATGCAGAGGCAGCGCGGGCTTCCCCGCAACCAATGGCCGCGCCCCTGTCGCCGTCGAAACCATGGCCACCAGCGAACCGTTTCCCGGTAACAAACCTCGCGGATTCGGCAACGTACTGTCGACATTGGTCGCCACCCACAAGGCACCGGCTCGGACGGCGAGCGCGGTCTCCATCAGATCTCGATAGGTCAGATCAAACGAGAATCCCTGGACGACAGCATCGGGATGATCATCGGCAGAATCGACGACACGAAAGCCAGCCGCTTCGATAATCGCGCGAAATGCTGGCGTGCCCGTGACAAGGACGGTCGCGCCCGGAGCGAGTCGTTCGTTGAGCACTCGCGCGGCCGCTTGCGATGACATGACGACGTCGTCAGCGGTGGCCGGCACACCAAGGTCGACCAGGTGGTTGGCCACCGAGATCGGATCCCGAGACGCGTTGTTGGTGACAAAAGCCAGCCGCATCCCCTTCGCTCTCGCCTGGGCTAATGCTTCCGCCGCGCCAGGAATAGCATTCGGACCGAGGTAGACCACACCATCTAGGTCGAGCAACGCGACGTCATACACCTCGGCCAAAGCGCGTGTGCTGCCGCGAAATGAGCTGATCGTCGGTCGAAGTGCGGTCACGGAGCTCCTTGAAGTCGAGCGCGGGCCATCCGCAGCTCACGACCGTAATGCGCGGCGTCTGGACGCATCGCCGCAGCCAGCGCGAGATGCTCGACGGCCAGACGTAAATCGCCGGCCCGCATCGCGCTCAAGCCAAGAGCAAACTGCGCGTAATCGTCGGCCGGGTTGACCTCGATAATGCGGGTGAAAGTGAGTTGTGCCCGCAGGTAATCGCCGGCCCTGAACTGGGCTCGCCCCAGCGCTTCAAGAATGCTGCGGGAATCAGGCTCGACAGCCGATGCCCGAATAAGCAGCTGGACGGCGGCAGCCGCGCTACCCGAATCGAGCAAAGCTAGTCCTCGGGTGTACCAGTCGTAAGCGTCGCCACCCGGGTCAACATTCGCGTCGACGTTCCCCGGGCCAACATCGCCGGGGTCCGCGACGTCTGGGTTAACGTCGTCCGAGTCGAAAGCAAATTTTTCCGCATCAGCACCGGTATTATCCACCTTGACCTCCTCCGGCAACTCGTCTTTAGTTACCTCATCACAGACTCGGTACCTCAGCACAGCCATTGTGGACGTCGCCGACGTATTATCGAGGTCACGATGACACCTTCGCACGCGGACTAAAGGCCACCCGATGCCGGATCCTTCCATCGCACCAACGTCGCCACAAACCACTGCTGGGCTGCGGGTTCGCCCGTTCCGTGCTGTGCGCTATACCTCCGCCGCCCATCCTGATCTCGGACCCGTCACCGCGCCGCCGTACGACATGATCGATGAGGTCGAGCGGGTCGGACTAGAAGCAACCGACGAGCACAACGTCGTCCGGCTTATCTTGCCGAGGGAGCCCTCAACAGAGGCCACGGAAGTCGACGCGAAGGAGACCGCACCGGAAGAGACCGGCGCGGACCGTTACACCTCCGCCGCCACGCTTTATCAGCAGTGGCTGGAAAACGGCGTGCTGGCATTCGACGAACAACCGGCGCTCTACCCCTATCGGCAAAGCCGAGACGGCGTTCTGCTTCAGTCGGGCATCTTCGTCACGGTGGGCCTTGAGCCGCTGGATTCCGGCATCATCATCCCGCACGAGAATGTGCGCCCTGGTCCGGTCGAAGACCGGCTGGATCTGATGCGAGCAATGCAAGCGAACCCTGAGCCCATCGTGCTGTTGTACGACGGAGGCGGGCGTACAACCGAGATTTGCGCGGACAGCACGTCATTGCCGCCGTTGCGATCAACAACCACTCCAGATGGCATCCACCACGAACTGTGGGCGATCACCGAGCCTGAATCACTAGTAGATATACAAACAGATTTGTCGACTTGTATTGCTTTAATTGCCGACGGACATCATCGCTACACCACGTACCACTACCTGGCAGCCGAACTCACTCAACTTTCAAGCCAACGCGAGGCGACAACTGCTTACCCCTCGGCGCCTTGGGATTTCGGGCTCGCGCTCCTCATCGATCGAAGCGTGGTTAACCCTGATATCCAAGCGATTCATCGGGTAGTGCCAAATCTGTCATTGGACGACGCGGTAAGGCTTGCCACACCGGCATTCCGATCGATTCGCACCATGCCCACCGCCAACATCGAAACGCTGCTCGAAACCCTGCATACGACTGCTGGCCACGCATTCGCGGTCACGAATGGAGAGACCTCAGTCATACTCGCCGATCCCGATGCCGACCTACTCGAACGCGCCCGACCTACCGATCGGTCGGCACCCTGGTGGGCTTTGGATGCCAGCATTGCCAGCGCATTCGTGCTCGCCGACCTCTGGGGAGTGCACGATGTCGCTGGCGTCTTGGAAGCCGAACATGACCCGGTCGCGGCCATACGAATAGCCCGAAATCTCGATGGCGTCGCGTTACTCCTTAAGCCACCACCACTCGACGACATCATGGCCGTTGCCGTGGCCGGTGACACTATGCCCCGCAAATCGACGTTGTTCGGGCCGAAGCCGCGTTCCGGAATCTTGCTCCGCTCCCTAGAAGCTGGCCCGCGACTCACTCCTAAAATCGACGGCTGAATTAGTCGGTGCTGGGGCCCGCTTCGAAGAACTGCAACGATAGCTGTGCCTCCGGAAGTATTACCGGCGTCACAATAGCCGGGCCGGGATCAACAAACACGGGAGCGGTTACTAGCTGAGTCCGCGTTCCCTCCACCGGGTCTTTGAAGTCTGCGTTCTCGGCGGCAAGCCCTTCGTACTCAGGCTTTTCATCTTGAGGATTTTCGGACTCTGACTTCTCGAATTCCGACTTCGTGAACTCTGCCCCCTCGAAGTCCGAAGAGCCTAAATCCGCCAAACTCTCATGCTCGAAGACGATGTCCGCTGTCGGATCCGTGTCTCCCACTTCGACGATCTCACCGATTTCAATGCCATCGATAAGGTCAATCCGCTCGGCGGCGTCCGTCTCGTCGTCAACATCGGCGACGGCCGTATGGAGAAACCATTCGCGGGCTTCGTCCTCGCGATCGGCGGCAAGAAGTGCGTCAGCGTAGGCATAAAACAGCCGAACCGACCACGGATCACGCCGGCTCGCTTCGAGGTCTGGTCCTTGCAGACTCACCACTGCCGCATCGAGCTGGCCTAAATCGCGACGTGCGCCAGCAACGACGAGACGCAACTCGACAGCTGCCATCGGATCGAGGGTTGCCGCTTCCGGTGTCGCCGCCAACGCGAGTGCTCGCTCTGGGCGTCCGAGCCCACGCTCGCAATCAGCCATCACCGCGAGATGTTCGTACGACCCGCTCATTCGCCGGGCCGCACGCAGTTCGGCCAGCGCCTCCGCCCATTCTTCGCAGGCATAGGCACACAACCCCATTGCTTCGCGGACGCCGGCGATCCTCGGTAACCGTCGACGCGCGGCATCCGCGTGAGCATAGGCAGCGCGCGGATCTTCATCGATCAAACGACCGGCCATCACCAAGTGGCAGGCAACAAAATCCGCCGTCGGCTTGGACGCGGACCGCAGCTCAGCCCGGACTTCACGCGGCAGATCGGCCGGCGTCACATCCTCAGGTATTTCTGGTTCGACGGGCTGAGGAGGAAATGTAGGGGACGACGTCGGCCTCACTGCGGATCTTGCCGGGCGACTACTAGTGCTACTGGCGCCAGCATCGCGCCGGTAGGACGACGACTGGCCACGATCCGTACTCGTTCTACTACCCGTACTCGTTCTATCGGTGCTCGCTGGCCACCGGTCAGCAGTAGCGCTCGTTGGCCGCCGATCCGTAGCGGCTGCGGCAACCGGCCGCGACGTCGATGATGTCTGCGGGCGACCACGGTCCCGGTCGTTATACGTAGGCCGCGATCCTGAAGAAGTCGATGAACGGGCACGATCCGTGTTCGTTGCGGGGTACTGCGACCGCGACGTTGAAGACTCCGGCGACCGACCGCGATCACGGTCGGCATTGGTTGACCTCGACGCTGATGACATCGGCGAGCGGCCACGGTCCGCGCTTACCGAAGGAGCATCAGTGCGCCACGACCTTTGCGGCTGCCCCTGCTGTTCCCGCGATGACTGGCCGCGTGATGGTTGTATACCCGTTGTCGGACGTCGATTGTCCGTACCAGTTTCACGATATGGCGCCCGAGTCGGCGCAGCTTCACGATATGGCGCACGGCCCGACGTAGTTTCGCGGTAAGGCGTACGGCTTGGTGCTACCGAACGTCCCGAACCGCGATCCGCCGAAAACGGCGCGCCGGACGACGGCCGCTCAGTTCTGTCAGCGCGATCACGGTAGGGCGCAGCACTACGTGACGCCGACGGAGTAGAGCGGGCTGACGGGCTAGTACGTGCTGGCGCGGCTGTGCGTGAAGCCCAACTGCTGGTTGTCGACTCTGCTCCGCGGGGTGCCGACGACGGCCGTCGCTCGACGCGGTCGCCAGCGGAGCGGCCCGTTGTTGAGGTTCCAGCGTTGCTTCTTGATGCATTAGTCCTTGACGCCGGAGCACTGAAACTGTTTCGGCCACCGCTGCTCAGGCGACCCGATGTTTTCTCGTCCCGTCCAGCTGACGTTACTTCCGGACGAGCTGACCTTCCACGAGCTGATTCCGCATCACCAGCGGGACGGGCTGGACGCCAGCCAGTCTCTGCTGCGGGACGCCAACTCGATGACCGGTCTGGCCGCGTCGACCGAGGCTGGGTTTGATCGCGGTCTGGACGCCAGTTCGACGATGGGCGCGACGACGATTCAGTTCTATCGACCCGACTATCTCGTGGCGGCCGAGCCGACCAAGCTGCTGAACTCCGCCCAGCAGCTGAACCACGGGTGTCACCCCCAGAGGCACGAGGAGTGTCGCGAGATGTATTGCCGCCCCGCAGATCGCGCGAAGGATTTGACTGCGGACGATCCGAACGAGCACCAGCGGAACGGCCAGTCGTAGATCCGGGTGCCTTCGTTCGGCCCGAGCCACGATCAGCTTGAGACCAGCCAGCCGATTGACGTCCAGCTGCTGGACGCTCGGTCGAACCTTGTCCAGCAGCACCAGTTCTCCGCCCAGTAGTGCCGGCAGGGGTACCAGTTCTCGCAGCCGAATCACGCTGTGGTGAGTTACGTCGGGCCGGGTCTCGCTGACCGGCTTCCGCGCGAGTAGGAGCTACTTCCGCACGGGCACGCGGCTGCTGGCCGGGTCGGCGGGCGCTCGTTGGTGAACTTGCAGCATCACGGCGGGGATATTGGTTAGCCATCAACGACTCCATCTCAGGCAGAACAAATCAATGGGGGTCACTCGCGAACGAGTGACCCCCAAAGGAAGATGTCCGGCGATGTCCTACTCTCCCACGCAGTGGCCCGCGCAGTACCATCGGCGCTGATGAGCTTAGCTTCCGGGTTCGGAATGGGACCGGGCGTTTCCTCATCGCTATGACCGCCGTAACACTATTGAGTTTCGGTCAATTCCCGACCGTATCTCAGGAACCGCACAGTGGACGCGTAGCGTATTTGTGGTCAAGCCCTCGGCCTATTAGTACCGGTCGGCTACATGCGTTACCGCACTTCCACCTCCGGCCTATCAACCCTGTCGTCTAGCAGGGGGCCTTACCAGGTTAACCCTGTGGGAGACCTCATCTTGAAGCAAGCTTCCCGCTTAGATGCTTTCAGCGGTTATCCCTGCCGAACGTAGCTAACCAGCAGTGCACTTGGCAGTACAACTGGCACACCAGAGGTTCGTCCGTCCCGGTCCTCTCGTACTAGGGACAGCTCTTCTCAAGTCTCCTGCGCGCGCGGCGGATAGGGACCGAACTGTCTCACGACGTTCTAAACCCAGCTCGCGTACCGCTTTAATGGGCGAACAGCCCAACCCTTGGGACCTACTCC